>Ga0302324_100001643_pt1 | contig 53830 bp, 72 predicted proteins | sample Palsa_T0_1_FD_201949 | JGI IMG/M metagenome (GOLD analysis project Ga0302324, IMG submission 201949) | Peat permafrost microbial communities from Stordalen Mire near Abisko, Sweden - Palsa_T0_1 | ecosystem: Environmental > Terrestrial > Soil > Palsa > Peat permafrost | place: Sweden: Abisko...
TCAGAAAATTTATCGAACACACGCGCCGACGCCGATCAGAAAATTTATCGAACACACGCGCCGACGCCGATCAGAAAATTTATCGAACACACGCACGCGCCGCGGAAAAATATTTATAATACGCGGCCGGAAAATAAAATATTACCCCTTTATACCCCCTTATACCCCCTTATGCCCCTTATACGCAGAATATAACCAACCTACGTATATTTCGGAGCTTTCGGCATGAAGTCCGACCAAGCGTACGTCTTCGGTTTCGGCTCCAACACCGACAAATATTTTACGCACGCACACCCGAGACACAAGCACGCACGGTACACTTTGCCGGGGGGATCACCCGCGCGGGGCGGTTCCGCGTAATGGGAGGCCTTGTCATGGCCACAATAACAATCGGTTCGAAGGCCGTTCACGGGGCTTCGGGCGCTTCCCACCGCGGCCGCGGCGTCGGGCAAAATACACCGTCGTTGTCGATTAGATGCCGGGACAAAGGGTGCAAACACCGCGCGCACAAGGGGTCACGCACGATCGGCACCGTACCGGCGAGCGGGATGTCGGAGCACACGTGCATCAAGTCCCAAGACCGCCCGCACCGCGTACACGTCGGATTGAACATATAAGGCACGTCCGGCTCATTTATCCGATTTGGCCACGGAAGGATCGTCACGATCCGCCGGAGACTTTTCGTCGTCGGACCCGGAAGCGCCCGACCGGCCAGTGCGTTGCATCGCATGCGTTTCGTCCCAAGGTCCCTCACGTTTGGACGTGTGTGCAACGTAAACCAGCATTTTGTTTTTGCCAGCGATTCGATGCGCGAGCGCGCGATGGTGGCCATCGACGATCACGGCTTTACCCTTCGGGGGTTGCACGAGGATAACGGGCTTGACCGGGCGGCCCTCTTCGAGGTCCTTGGCGAACCCGTGCACCTTTTCTTGTTCCGACGCCTTCGATGCGTACCAATGCGCGCGGTTGGAATAGTCGACGCCGGACACCGGCACGCGCGTCGGCCCGCGCCATTCTTGTTTTTTGACCCAGGATATCGCGTGGTCGGGAAAGTCCTCGGACATGACTTGATGCACGTCCGCGCCATCCGCGTCCCACCGCGCGTCGTCCCACGCCGTGGGGTCCGCGATGTCCGCCGGGTCGACGCCGTCGGTGCGCGCCGCGGGTTTGCCGGGCGGGGGCTTGGCCGCGAGCGCCTGGGTCTGCATGGAGGCATCGTGGGTTTGCTGCGCCGCCGTGGCTTTGTCCGCGAGGTCTTGAGCTTCGTCGGCCGGTGTGGCGTCTTTACCATCCAAACCGTCTTTGCGCAAGTCCATTTCTACGTCGGTATCGAGATTCAAATCGCCGTTACGGAAACGGGATATGGCGACTTCCTCCGGGAATAGGGTCTTGTTTTGGATGTAGAGGTCATCCGCTTGTGCCATTTGAAATCGGATTTGGGCTTGCTCGAGTTCCGACGGCTCGTACAGCTTGTGCCACGTATACTCTAAACCGTGTTGGGGTAGAACGCCGCCGGTTGGCCCGTCCTTGGCCAAGCAAATGAGCGAATGAATTCGGCGCAAGCGCGGCTCGAGTTCGTTCTTGCAATCACCCATGACCGTGTCGTAAAAGCGCCGGAAGTCTGCGTCGCCGGTCGCGTTGAGACCCGCGGGCTCACGGCCGAACAGCAAGGCTACGGGCTCGCGCGCCGCCGACGAAACGCGCAGCATGAGCATTTGCATCGTGTCGGCCACGCCCGTCATCGGGGTAGGCTCGCGGTTGAACTCCTCGTTCTCCGCGTCGAGATAGAGCATCCGCGCCGTCGACCGCGATCGGTCCACCATGGCCATGCGGGTGTTGAGCGTTTTTTCGTCGTTCGAAATGAGCTGGGCCAATCCGTTGATCTTCATGACCGCTTGGGACATGTCTGACATCAAGTTCGCGACGGACTGGAACGACGTGTCGAAGGCGCGCATCACATCGTACGGCGCCTGCAAAACGGACAAAGTCCATCCGAGCAAACGACGCCGCAGCAAAAAGTCGACCGGCGCCCCGTCGAAGCGAATAACGCGGGTTTCGTGTACACGGGTGTTGCTTTGGCCCCCGAAGGGGTTGACCATTTCCCACGTTTCGACTTCGCCATACTTGGGTCCAATTTCAGCATACCATGTGGACGCGAAAATGAAACGCCGATCGATCCACGAAAGGTATCGGATTGATTTGATGTTGTCTTCCTGCAGCGGGGTCGACATGTCCTGCCCGTCGTCCGCGCCGATGATGAGCAGGCCGCCGCCGAACAAACGGCCGAACATCGTGGCCTCCACGAACCGGGGTTTGAGGCCGAGCTTGGCACCGTATGCCTCGACGGCTTTGGCTTGATCGGCCCGGTCGATTTGCGACGCGGTAGTGCCGGGTTTTACAGTTTTCTTGTTCGACTTCGCGGTGATGGGCGTCGTAACCTTCGTGGGCGGAATCGGGGACGACGCCACGCCTCGCATGGGCGGCGCTTGGCCTTCGGGGCCGGCCTTCATAACGTCCTCGCCAAGAGGGTCGAAGGGCTTATTGGCGGCTGCGGGCGCTACAACGGGGCGTGTGGGGTTCGTGTCAGTATTGGAGTCGTTGGACGGCGGACCACCCATCGGGTCGATGAGCGGGGCACCAGGCGCCGCGGGACCGGACTCCGAGCCGAGACCGCGCTCCGGGTACACGAGTTGCGACTGCGGGTCAAAGTCCTCGTCGTCTTGGGGTAAAACGAGCACCCAGCCGCGCCGGAACATTTCCATCGGACGGTCGCACACGATTCTCTGGGCGAGATCATTCCCGTTGAACAACGCGGAAAGCTGGGGGTCGTCGATACGGTAGGGCTCTTGGTACGACCCCGACATCACCTTGTCGCGCGAGAACGTGCCGAGCCCGGTGACGTGGTTGGTCCAGCCCCCGCCGGTTTTGCCGTCCGAGCCGCCTATTAGGCCGTCCCAGAAATTGTCTTCTCGTATGCCCGAGAGATAATTGTGCGGCGAAGGGAAAGGGTCGCGCTCGAAAGAGACGTGCACGCCGGCCCCGCCATAGACGGGGAGAATAGGTTTCGGTTTGTCCACGGGAGAGTTTAGGGCGAGGAGCTAAACCTATTCGTACCAATATGGCGAAAAAGCAAGAATCCCCAGCCCCCGAGGACGTGTGGCCGACCAAAGGCGTGTCGATGGCGGTGACGCTGGAAAAGGTGCGCGCGGAGCGTATTCGCGCAGCGGCCCAGCGCGTGCCGCGGCCGTGCGCGCAAGACATCGCGATGGAAGTCGGCTGCAGCATCGGGACCGTGCACAACATTTTGCAGCATCGCACCCATGCCCCCTAGCACCGCGGTAATCCGGTGGCAGCCCCCGGCGGACCGGCCTGAGGAAATCGCCCGGCGAGCCGCCAAGAAGGCGAAGGACGAGCGTTTGGCCCGGATGCACGAAGCGCAAGACGAGGCCAAGACCGCCTTGGCCGAGGCGCGCGTCAAGACGTTCAAAACCCGCGTGACGATTTTGACGATCGTGGAAAGGGAGATGGAAAAGTACCTTCGGATGTCGCAAGATCCGGATTTCGCGAACACAATCGCGCCTTTGTCGCCGGATATGGTGCTCAAGTTGGCCGAATGGGCGTCGAAAGAGGACCGGTTGGACCTCGGGAAGTCGACGGAAAATATCGCTCATACGGTGGAAAGTCGGATCAATTTTGAGGCTTTTTCTCAAGCGGAACGTGACGCGTGGCGCAATTTGGCAATAAAAGGGGGAGCTAAGTCCGACGACGGGGATTGATTTATATGACTGCCCTAAGCGGGATAGAGTGGAAGACCTTGAGCGCTACATCCCCGATCACATTCGTAGTGCAAAGGCTCAACCCGGATGGTACGTTCGGGCCACGGACGCTACGTGCAGTTTATTGGTCGCCGGTCCTTATGCGAGGGCAAAAGATGCTACCGCGAACGTTGATACTGAGTATGCTCGATGCGTCGCGCGAGAAAGGCGTTGCGCCCACGCCTATTGGGTGATACAGAAGGTGTAATAGTATGAAAGGCTCGCTTTTAGCAATAGATCCCGGCGCAAAGACCGGCTACGCCGTGTTCTACGACGGCAAACTTGCTCTAACGGGGGTGTTTGAACCGGTGGTCATTTCGAAGAATTTAGGCAGCGAATTCGACCTCGTGGTCATCGAAAACCCGGTAATTTACCCGCATTCGAAGGCGAATCCGAATTCCATCCTCAAGCTCGCCCGCGTTGTTGGCCGGTACGAGCAGTACTTTCAAGCGTGCCGCCAGCGCTTGGTGGAGCCCCGCGATTGGAAGGGCACGATCAACGGCGACATTATGGTGGCCCGGATTTTGAATCAAATGACCACGCCGGAATCGCTGGTCTTTCTCAAATACCAAGGCGGCTATAAGCACAACGCCGTGGACGCAATCGGCCTGGGCAAGTGGGCGATGCGGCAAACGTGGGCCGCTACGCTTTAGGTCGCGAAAAAGCCGGAGGCGGATCCGTATGCGGTGCCGAAGCGACACGCCGCGGGGCTAAGAATCAAGGTCTGGCCGTAAGCGGAGTAGAGCTGCGCCTGTCCGGTGTTGCCTCCGAGATTGACGACATTCGACTGGTACCATGTTTTTGGCGCGGTGACCATGTTCGCATAGAACAGCGTGTTGTTTGGGGACGCGAAGTACAATGTAATCATGAGCCAAGAACCGACCGAACACATGGTCTGAATCGGGTTGGGCAAGGTTGCGATAAGGGTGAAGTTCACGCTGTCGTAGCTTTGGTACAGCTGTCCCGCGCTTCCGAGGGTCGCGGCGAGATACCAGCAAGGCCCATTCAAACCGTAACCGAAGGTCATTGCGGACGGGATTGCGGAAGCGTTGATCCCCGCGGTGACCATATTGCGCGACACCCAGTTCCCAACGCCGCCCCCTCCGTAGCTCCAGTAGCTGTCGTTCGCGGCTTGCGGCATTGCAATGAAGGCATACGCGCCGACGCTGACCCCCTCGTTGCCGGCGTTATTTGCGAGAATCCATCCCGTCGGCGCTGAGTCCACCGCGGTTATCGTGGACCACGAGCTGCCGAAGTTGGCGGACACCTGCAAGAGCGAGTCCGGGAGCTTGGCGACCGCTTGCACTAGCAGCGGTGTGCCGATCGTGGGGTCGGTGACGCCCAGCGGGGAATTTGCAAAAGCCGGCGCGTATGTGGATAGCAGTGACCAGGCGCCACCCGTACTGGAATACGTTACGATCGCGTCGATGGAATTGAGGTAAGACACACACATCGCCCCGTTGGACAAGTATAACACCGACGCGACGCTGGTCGCCGAACCCGGGACCGTGGGGCTGCCGCTCGAGAAAGGCGTCCATCCCGCATGATCGTTCATATAGCGCGTGTACACTTCTACGACGCCCGAGTTGTTCATTGCGACCGCCCACACGGGGGCCTCGGGGTTTTGGTTCGAAGCGGCGGCGTGTGAGCCGCTACCGACCACGAACTCCGGCGACCATCCGTTGGCGACGATATGCCCGAGGATGTTTTGCAGGTTTTGCGCGTCGTTTTTGTTGTCCTGCAGCAAGTAGTTCATTTCTTGCGCGGCTGGGGGCACCCCGGGAGTAAAGTACGGATACCCCGGCTGATCGTTCGTGGCCGTACCGGACCACGGTTGCGCACCCGCTGGATATGTCGCGGGAGCCGCGAAGGGGAAAACGGGCTGTAGACCGAGAGCATTGGGAGACGTCATTATTGCACCGATGCGAAGGCGTTTGGAAATTGCCCGCTAATTTTGTCCATGAAGCCGGCGGCGGGTTCGCTGACGGGAAACGCAAAAAGCTCTATCGTTCCTACGCGGGTGTCGAAAGCGACGAGGTTGCCGGCCCACGTGGAGTACCGGAAACGGCCGTGCGTGCCGGAGCTTTTCGCTTGTTGAATCGCGGGGGGCAATATGGTTGCGACCGAAGTAGAAACGTTATAGCCCCACACCTCAAAAGCCGCTTCGGGCCATTCGCAATAAACGACGGGCTCGGCGATTACGTTTTCGTTTGGGGGCGGTGGTAGTACGATTTGAGCGATCTCGATGATGTCGTTCGGATGACCCGTGCTGCGCAAAACGCGGATCTCTAGTTGAATCGCTACGACGTACTGCGCGTCGGGCATGCCGTTTCGCGGGACATCCACGATGGACCCGATTTGATCCAAAATCGACCACGGACCGCCAGGCATCGGATGGTTCGCGAGAATGACACCCTCGATGAGTGACCAGAAAGCGTTCTCGTACAGCTGGAACCGCGTCATCAAAGCGGTCGTCAGACCGGCGATTACCGGCGCGGAGAAGTACCGCGACGTGAGCAGCGCTGCGCCCTCGGTTACGTGGTTGTCATCTACAGTCGGGAAGGGCATATTACATCCCGTTGACCGTGATGTTCGTGGTGGAGATCGTGAAGATTTGTAGTCCCGTGGCGAACAAGTTCCCGGTGTTCGTCGGGGACGGCACCACGTCGAAAGCGAAGGTCGGCACGTCGATATTGACGCCGGGCACGAGGGCGGACGCGCGCAACGCCAAAGCGACGGCCTCGGTGCCGATCCCGAGGTTGGCGAGCCCATAGGCGGCCAACGCGGCTTTTACGGCGGCGGTACCGTTGCTCGTGAGCGTGCTTGGCGCGGTGGTGCACGTGATGTACAAGGGCACTTGAGACACGCGATCGAAGCCGACCCATTGGAGGTTGCCGCCGGCGTCGACGATGCTTTGAACGGTTGCGCCGAAGGCTTGCACGCCCGAGGGCTTTTGCGCCCAAATTGCGTTGGCGATGAGCTGGTTGGAAGCGAGCGGGCTAGGACCGTCCCACAAGACGACGCGAAAAGACTTCGGGGGCAGCCCGAGCGCGTTTACGGTCAATCCGTCATTTTCAAACACGTAGCATGTAAGGACGCCTGGGACCTCGAGTACCGCCGCGCGGATGGCATCGGTACTGCTGCCCCCTTCGCCCCCGAGCTCGGCCTGTCGGCGGAGTCGGAGAGACGTGTCGGTGTCCGAAGTCTGACCCGCGACAGCGGCGAGGCCATTGGACCCCGAAACCCACCCGATGGTTGGTGTATTGATGACGGTCAGCGTGCCGGGATTTGCGACGAAAGGCCCCGGTATGGCGGAGCGAAACAGGCCGTTGAAGGTTCCTTGCGAGGAGGTGGAGTTCGTTACGGTGGCCGTCAAGTACCAGGTATTGGCGGGCTGCCCTGCAACGGCCATCACCGCACCATTGGCGACGGACACGCCGGCGTTCAGCACCATTTGCACGGTGACGACGGAGTAAGTCGCCACCTGCGGGCGGGTGCCGGAGATCGCCGCGATGTTGGCGAGCAACGGGCCCTCCGCGGCGTCGGGGTTCAAGGCGTTGTAGACCGTCGCGCCGAGTTCCGCGATTTCACCGTATTTTTCCGCGAAGATGCCGATGAGTTGCCCGAGCGGCTGATCCGGGTCGAGGTCGAGCGACGGGTTGACGTTGGCCAAGACCAACGCGTTGACGTCCGCGATCTCTTCCTGTACAGACGGTGCGACGTACCCTGTTGGAGTGAGGCCGGGGACCGTCATTTAGGTACCGATCTGAATCACGAAGGGGGTTCCGACGCCGCCCACGATCGTGGTGCCGTCGTTCGCTTGCACGGTGATTTGGCTATTTAGCGTTCGCGTGCGCGAGATGAAGTCGAGTTCCATGTTTAGCACCGCGCCGACGCCCGGCGCCGCCTGGCACACTTGCTCGAACACACTCCCTATTAGCTGCAGATTCGGGTTTTGGATGAACACGTACTGGAAGTAGGGTACGCCGATGCGAATGTCCCCGAACCATTCACCCTTGAACAGCCCGAAAAGATTGGACAATTTCTGGGCAGTCTCCGTGGCAATATCGGTGACGAGGGTCAAGTTTCCCGCGGTGATATCCAGGTCCCCGGTTGTGGTCTGGAGAAAGCAGCTCATTCCCCCCAGTTTAGGTTTGCGGGCGCTTGCGATTCTGCTATTTAGACTTTATCCCTAAACTGGAGCGTTCAATGCACCACCCGACGCGCCGCGAAATCTTTGCCGACGTCATGTACGACATTTTACTGGCGTTCGTTATTTTTTTCGCGGGAGCTTTCGTGGCGTTAGCGGTATTGAGGCTGGGGGTTCGGACGTTCTTTCAACGATGACGTCGGTCCCGTATTCGAGGACGGCTTTCGCCCGAGCTTCGAACCACAGGCGCGCGCGGACTAGCCCGGGCGGCGCGTAGTCGCCGCGGCGGACGATCCAAGCCACTTCATCGGACGGCACGTTAGAGGCTTCGGCGTAGGTCATTGTGCTTTCACCAGGTTTGAGGCGGTGGACGGGGGAGACGGAGAGATCGGGGCGATCGGGGGCGTGGTGGGCGCGGCGGCGAGTGTGCCCGGGATGTAGCTGTGGGTATGCGCATTGAAAGCGGATACGATGGTGGCAACGGCCGAGTCAATCTTGCTGGCCAAACCGACGGCATCCGTCACGGCGTTCCCGAGCTCAATGTCCGTCGCCGACAAGCGGATTTGCGCGGGCGAGCCGTCCTTGCCGATCAGCAGCTTGGTAGGCGCGTTTGCCGGGTCGGCGAAGAAATTCGAATCGTACGCGATCATCGGCACCGCGAACGCGGAGTCCATGGAGTGTACTCCGACGAATCCCGGATCCGCGGGCTGCCCTTCTCCCGAGCGCCACGTGTCGGTGGACAGGTCCGAAAAGATGACGAGCACCGAATCCCCGACCGCGACCGGGAGCCACACGAAGAATCCCCCGCCGCGCATTATCCCGAGCGGCACGTCCGAGATCGCCGGCGCGGGCTCGGTGACGATCTCCCCCAAATCGGTGGCCAACGGGAGGTTGACGCAAATTTGCACGTCGACCGTTTGGCGGTTCGGGTACACGGCGGTCACCGTGGCGGGGAGACATTTGCGGATGCCCGCGCGCACGGCGTCGGCGTATAGTCCGAGGATTTCGGGTAGGGATCGAGTGAGGGGCATTTCAGTACCGCACCGCGTCTATATGAGCATACCACGGCTTGCCGCGCGTTTCGCCTTGGTAGCGAATCTTTTCGATTCTGTACCCGCCGGACACGAACAAAGAGGACATATTGATCAAAATGCCGGGCGCCAACCCCGGGATCAGTAGCGTAGAAACGGACACCGCGCCACTCGAATCGACGGACGGCGATCCGATCATTCCGGTACCGGCGTTGATATCGACGGCTAGGCTGCCCGAAAGGGCTTGACCGATGTTCAGGAATTGTAGCACACCATCTTGAATGCTCCACTCCAAACCCGCGGAGCGGCAGATGTCCGTCATGCGCTGCATCCCGTTTCCTAACAAGGCGGCGCCGTTCACGGCGGACAGGGGTAATGGCTTGTTGTTGAGGCCGGCGAGAGCTTGTGACAAGTTTCCGGCACCGACGCCGAGGATGCCGGCAATCGCTTGGAAAGCGTCTGCGAGCGGTACGCGCGGGCCATAGGCGCGGTAGAGATTGCCGTCGGGGGATCCGGGAGTCGCTTTCTTCGTGGTGTGCACACCGGTCGGGCGCGCGATGGTGTCCGAGCTTTCGATGTGCGTGATGTAGTCCGCGCCCTCGCGCACGGTCCACGCGGAGCGCGCTTCGGCAAAATAGAGCTGGGTGACGCCGCCGACGTAGCCGGCTTCGAGCTTGACGGTCAGCTTCGGCGAGCCGGATAAGGATTGCCGCGACGTGGGGCTCAGGTTGTAGACCTTGATCGCGCACGTATTCGGGTCGGTCGGTTTGAGTGACTTGTCGACGACGAAGTCTACGTCCAAACCGTCGATACCCCCGGAGTCCCAGCCGGTGGAGTTTTGCTCGTTGAATACCGTCGTGATGTTCGCGGACGGGTCGTTCAAGAACCCGATCGTCAAGGTCATCGCACGGCCGAACAGCCGGGTACCGGATACGGAGGCTTGCGCGTTTTGCGCGCCGGTCACCATGTGGGGGCGACGATGTTCGGAACGGGTACGATGAATCCCGGGTTACGCGCCGGGTCGACCCCCGCGTTGAGGACGTCCGCTTGCTCGATGTAGTACAAGGTGCACCGACACCCATCGCCGAGTTCGCCCAAGGCGGGCGGGGTATCATCCGAGGAGAAGGACTGACACACCAGCTCCCCGGGGGGCGTGGGGTACGATTGTAGTAGCGGGAAGTTGGTCACCAGCTTGAGACCCCCCACGTATTCGATCGTGTCGTCCGAGGACGCGATAGTCACGTAATAGCAGGACTCTCGCGTGTTGTAGCGAAAGGTAAGCAAGTAAGCTACGCCATCCAAAGTCGTGGTCTGCGTTTCGAACACAGCGGAGGTGTCGGTGAATATTTCCTGACTGGCCATTATGACGAGGGCCCCTTTCCGTACTGTAGTCCGCTTTGCAGCATCACGTCTTGCTTGCGCGGGTCGGGCGCGCTCGGATCTTTCTTGCCGTTATTTACGATGTTGGAGGCGCGGGAGATACTCGGCAGCGGCGCGGAAACGATGTTCGAGGCTACCGTGCGTACCTGCTTCATATCGAGGCGGAAGCGTGCGGATGTCCCGGTGGAGGAGTCGCGGTGCATTTCAATGCGCGCGATGACCATGTTGAAATAGTTTTCTTTGGGCGTGATGACCGAGCAAATGGTCGCCGTGTCGCGCAAACGCGTCATCGTTTCGTACGCTGCGTTGACGTAGTAGTGCTCGGTGTCGAACTGCATTGCCTGCGCAGTAATGGTCGTCGGGTATGAAGACCCCGGTGGGGTAATAGCGCCAATCGTCACGCCGATCGGTCCGAGCGGCGAAGAGAAACCGCCCGCCTGGTCAATCTGCAGCGTCAAAGGCCCGACGTACGCATCCGAGGACTGAATGGGGGTTTCGGACACGAACACCTCGAGCTCCAGCACGTCCGCCAACGGCCGCACGTGATCGGTGATCGCGATGCCGGTCTCCACGGTGTGGTCGGTTACTTCGGCCGCGCGCGTGTGCTCCTCGGAAATAACGACGTCGAAATGTAGCGCACCCAGAGCGAGGGCGGGGTCGGTCAAGGGATTGCCCCACGACAAGTACGCCGACAGCACCGGTTCGCGGTAAGAGAGGTTCTGCGGCATATTAGTTGCCTGTCACGGGAGAGCCCGCGGTTACGGCGTTGTACATGTCCCGGTGCTCCGCCAACGCGTCTTTGACGGCACCCTTCGTTCCGCGGGCGACGGCGTCGCCGGTCGCTTTTGGGTCGGACGAAGCGTGTATGGTCTGCTTGATTTCGATCGTGACCGGAGCGAAAGGGGCTTGGGAGTTCGGGTCGAGGTTGCTCGCCATGTTGGCTTGGTTGACGCGCCTGGGGGCCACGCCCTCTTTGTACGGCACGCCTAAGAACGGCGGGGGTTTGCCGATGTCGTCGGCGTCTAGCGCCGCTTTGCCGTACAACGCTTGACGTCCGTGCAACCCGCCCAGCGCCTCTCGGATCGTGGCTCTATCTTCTTCGCTGATCGGGGTGCCCTTGAAGATATCCTTTATCAAGCTCGTGCTGGCTAAAATCCGGGCGTATGTGATCGCGGTGTCTAGCTTATCGAGAACGTACGTCGCGAAGATGACACCCCATTTGATAATGTCGGGAATGGAGTCGGCGAACACGTGCCCGATGATTTGTCCCATCTCGCCTAGCGGGCTTTTGATTTGCTGCCACGCCGCGTAAATCTCGTCGAAGATTTCTTTCAGCTGGTTGCGCACGACCGCGGCATTGCCGTAGCCGCCGATCATGTCGAGGAATCGCCCGAGTACGGAGTCGCCGCCTTCGAGGAACGTGTAGAAAGAGTCGAACGCCAAATACAACGCGGTAATTGCGGCCGTGAACACGGCGATCAGCGGGTACTTGAGGAACATCCCGAGCAAGCTTTTCAAGTCCAGGGACGCGGGCGCGAACAGCGCAAACAGCTTGGTCAGCGCGACGATCAGCGCACCGGCGGCTAGCGCCATCAAAGCTGTGCGGAATCCGTACGTGTGCTTGGCCATCGCGATCAGCCACTTCGCCGTTTTGATCGAACCTTCGATCCAGCGGTTGACCACCGGCAGTAGCTCCGTCACGATCGCGACCGATATCGATCGCCAGCCCATCTTGAGCCGGCGCATTTGATTGTACGTCTCGTGCGCGTTCTCGATGAACTTTTCGTTGAATCCGCCTCCGAGTTCGTCCACGTCCTTGAAGGCTTGCTTGAGGGCCTCGGACCCGGTCTGCAAGACCGGCAGCAGCGCGGCGCCGTTACGGCCCAGCAAACGCATGGAGTACGCGGTGCGGAGCGCTTGCGAGTGCGTGCCTTTGAGCTTGTCGGTGAATTCGAACAGCAGCTCGTTGGACGGGCGGATTTGGCCGTTCGCGTCCCTGATGTTGATTCCGACTTGGCTGAAGACTTTGCTCGCGCCTTTTCCGCCTAATGCGGCTTCGCCGACCGCTCGGTTGAAGAATCGGAGCGCGATGGCCGTTTGCTGGACCGGGACTTGCATGAGGTCAGCGGCGTAGCTATATTTCTGTAGCTCGTCCGTTGACAGCCCCAGCGCTTCGGCCGAGTGCTTGAGCCGATCCGCCATCGCGATTTGGTCGTTGATAAAACCCGATATAGCGCGACCGATGAAACCGCCGGTAAAGGCGCCCGCTGCGAAACGCAGTGCGCGCCCGAATTCGCGAGAGCTGCCGATGGCGCTTTTTATGGCTTTATCGACGGCGTCGAGCTTTTCTTTGCCCTCGACGTCGATACCGAATTTGACGAAGAGGTCCCGGAGCGCCATGGTGCCGACAGTCTATTTTAGGTCCCGCTGGGCGTCTTCTATTTCGTTCAATATGTCGTGGGCGTCGAGGCAGTCCTCAAAGGACCACTCGGATTCTATTTCCACGAGCGTCCCGTACTTAGCCACGACCGGGCGCCAAATGAAGTAATCGGGGCCTACGGGTTCGCTTTCCGCGGTACCAGGTTCTGGAGCAGCGACGGCATTCCCTCGCCGCCCTGCAGTTCTCCTAAAAAACTGGCGAAATTGCACTTGATGGATGCCCACAACCACTTTACCATCGCGCCGTACGCGCCCGCGAAGTGATCGTCGAACTGGTCCTTCAAGAGCAAGCGCGTCGTGTCGGGCTGCCCCTCGGGCGTGAAAGCGGTGACTTTGGCGAACGCTTCGCAAAAGTATGCGAGGTTTTCTTCCGTGAGCGAATCCGCGAATTGCTTTACGGCTACGGCCTCGTCGTCGGCGGCGAAGGCGCTCCCCATCTTGATCAGCCGGGCGAGGACGGCGCGGCCTTCTTTCGCCCCCAATTGCTGGAGGTGGTAAGAGACGCCCGAGATTACGACGGTTTCGACTTTACGCATGGCTACCCAATACTAGGGGCAGTCGCGGAAAATCAGCTCCCGGCGTCGACTCGCGCGAGGTCGCTGCACTCGAGTGACCACTCGCGGGGGGTAATCTTGTTGTCGTACGTAACGTCCGGGGGTTTGGCAATCCAGCAAGCGGACGCGGTGTAAACGCACACGCCGGAAATACGGTCATTCACGAACATCGGGCCAATGTCGCTGCCGTTCTTCGCGAGGAGGCCCACGTTCGAAAGCGCCGAGAAAAACGAGTTCCCGGACGAGGTCTGCATGAGCTTGACTTTGATGTTCGCGTGGCGGTTATTGGTCCGGTTGCGCCCGACCTCGCCGTCCGTGCCCACCACGACTTCGTAGTCCGGCGCGGACTGTTCGATCGTGAGGAACTCGCCCTCATTGAATCCTGAATCGATCAGGATCCCCATGAAGGTCATAGTTACCTGAGCCGCATCGTATCTTTTCGTGGCCATGTTATGCCGTTAGAACTCCCGTGATCGTGAGTTGGTTGACCGCGCCGGCGAGCTGCGCCGTGAAGTTGACGTTCGGCATATTGCGGGCGATTCGATTCAAGGAGCCTTGGGCGGCGACCGTCGGGGCCGTAACCGTCGGCGCGGGGTTCTGCGCGAGGAAGCCTTTGAAGTTGCCGGTGACGAACTGCGTCAGAACGCCGAGGATCGAACCCTTGATCATGCCCACGCCGGAGTCCGTGTACGGCACTTTCAGGTTGTTCGCGAGGAGCGCCAGAATCGCGATCTGAATTTGGTTCGTGAGCGCGTCCGTGCCGCGGGTGATATCAATCCACTCGCCGCCGGGTTGATGTCCGAACAGCGTGAGGTTCAATCCGGCGAGCGTGACGTAAATCGATGCGTTCTTGTTTTCGACCGCGTGCTGCTCATTGGTCGAAAGCGTATCCACGATGACGTTGGCCAGCGTCTTGAAGGCCCAGTTTTCCGAGCCCGGTACCGTGGGTAGAACCCGCCCAGCCCATGCGGCTGCTGAGAACGACAGCAACTGAGCGCCCGAGTAAAGTCCGGCGGAGCGGGCGTGGGAAAGCGCTTTTTGCGTGGAGAAGATGTCCGTGGTGACGGAGGTTTGAACGTCCGCGTAATCCGTGTTGTTGTACAGGAACAGCATCGGGCCGTTCGACTCGGCGTACGCGGCGGCGCTGGTGATTTCTGCGGCCGAATTGGAGTCAAGGAGCAGGCAATACCAGTTCGAGTCAAAGCCCTGAATGGCCGCGAGGTCCGTAGCGATCCCCGGGTCCGTGGTCGCATCCGTAAGCTGGATGACCGAGCGCGTGATGCTTTGGAAGTCGTTGAGCTTGCCAGCGGACTGCGTAAAGACCACGGTCGAAGACGAGTGCGTCACGACCCCGACGTTGATAATCGCGGTCGAGGAATACGTCGTATTGATCACGTACGTACCGGCGGCGAAGTTTGCGGTGAGCCCCGTGCCCGTAAGCGTCGCGGTGGCCGCGGTCACAACGCCGGTCGCCTGCAACGTGCCGTTCAGCGTCCAAGAGAACGTCGAGGTCCCTAGGATGCCGCCGAGGGTTATTGTGATGACGATAACCGCGTTGGTCGTGGCCGTGCCGGTCAGGGTGACGGCCGGGCCGCTGCCGACTTGCACCACCGGGCTGCCCGTGACGGCGAAGAGCCCCGCCATCGTGGTTGCATCCGTGGCGGTCACGCCCGAACACGGCATCGAAATCGCGTGCGACACGCCGTCTGAACCGACGACCGTGTACGAATAGGTGTCGGCCGCGTTCGTGTCCGTAAGCAACAGGTCAATGACCTGGGTCGGGGGTAGCGCGCGTCGGCCGATCTTCCAGAACGGCGGGGCGGGCTGCTGCGCCGCGAGGTTGGCCGCCGCCTTATATGCGGGCTCCGTCAGCGAAAACCCGTCGGACACCATCCCCGCGAGCGACGAATATTCGCGCACCAACGTGGAATAGTGGGTGTGGTACGCCGCGATGAGCGGCTCGCCAAATCCCGCTTGGGTCGGCCCGACCGCGCTGACCGAGATGGATACGTTGGCTACGTCCGAAATAGGCATTTACGCTCCAAGCCCGATATACATTCGCTTGGACCGAGTTTAGGCCGAGACTCTAAACTGGATTCGTGCTGCGATACGCGGAGTTTAGAATCGACGGCTCGACGGTTCAGGATATGCCGGACGGCTCTATAAAGGTCGTCGGGCGGTTCGCGCATTCGTGCGTCACGGCGTACCGCAATCCGGACGGCTCGGTCCGCAAGGAATATCGGCCCAAGGAAGAGGTCTTCAAACCCGCCTCGATGGCCACCTTCGCCGGGGCCCCTATTACAATAAATCACCCGGTTATGCCGGACGGCACGCGGCTCGTTACGGCTAATTCGTGGAAGTCGGTGGCCATAGGGCACCTCGGGGATAATATCCGCGAGGACGGTGAGCACGTCGCGGCGGACTTCTATATTCGGGACGCCGCCGCGGTCAAGGGCGTGAAGAGCGGGGATTACCGAAAGCTATCGGCGGGTTACCAAGTGGATTACGACCCCACGCCCACGACGCTGCCCAACGGCGAACGCGTGGACGGGATACAGCGAAATATGCGCGGGAATCACGTGGCGCTCTGCCCGCCGGGAATGTCACCCCGGGGCGGCCCGTCATGCGAGTTGCGATTGGACGCCGAGGGTAATGAATTGACTGCGCTAAACTCGGGCGTGGATCAAAACGATATTGACGCCCTCAAGGCCGAAGTCGCTACTTTGAAGAGCGATCTTGACAAGACCCGCACGGACGCCGTCGCCATTACCAAGCTCGAAAAAGACTTGACCGACGCCCGCGCTGCTTTGGCGGAGTTTACGCCGGAGCGATTGGATGCCATGGTCGCGGACCGCGCGGAAGTTTGCGCCGTCGCCACCGCGGCCGGGGTTGACCCGAAAGGCAAGTCGACCCTCGCGGTCAAGCGCGCCATCGTGGCCAAGCGCACCCCGCGACTTGCCGAGCGCGTGGACGCGATGGACGCGGCCTCGCTGGATGCGTGCCTCGCGGTTTACGCCGAGACGCCCCACGCTTCGCTCGCGAGTGCGGTTTCGGTGGTGGTCGCGGATCCGACCCGGACCGACGCCCAAGCGGACAAGCCGCTGCCGAAATCACACGAACTTTACGAGAAGCACGCTGCGGAGTCGCGGAACGCGTGGAAAAATAAGGGAGACCTCGCTCGATGACTGTCATTCAAGGTCAACAGACCTACAATCAGTTTCCCGCATTTGCCCAGCCGGGCATGCTGTCGGATCTGACTTACAACGAAATCCGGATGTTCCCGGCCTTCGAGGTAATTCAGCCGGGCGTGCTCGTCGAGTTGGCATCGGACGGTCTGTCGTGCATTCAGGCGCAGGAAACCGGCAACACCCCAATCAACACCCAGCTCGGAATTAGCGTGCTCTTGACAGCTCGCGAGGCCGCGGGCGCTTTCGGTCTGACGCCTTACGGCGTCGGCGGCCCCGCGTACAACATCGGCGATTCGGTCCCGGTGCTCGTGCGCGGCAGCATCTACGCGGCTTGGTCGGGAACGACTCAGCACGCATTCGGGTCGACGCAGGTCAACTACTACCACTCGTCCACGATCGCGACGACTCGCGGCGTCTTCACCGACGCGGCATCGTCCGCCACGGTCGGTTCCGAGGTCTCGGTCGCCCCGCACGCCATTCGTCCCCGCCAGGCGCTTCCGGGCACCGGCAACATCATCCTTCTCGATGTGAACTTCCCCGGCGCTGTTTGATAGGAGCCAACTAGGACCATGCTTTTCAATGAGATTCCCGGCGGATCCGGACAACGCTTCGACCTGGCGGATTACATCAATCCGCGAGCCCTCGAAGCGGTTTCGGGGCAGCGCTTTGACGCCGCCACCACGGCCTTCTTCCTCCGCGACCTCACTGAGGTTTTGGCCCGCACGTACGACGTCAAATACCCGGACCTCAAGGCCCGACAAATCCTTCCGGTTTTCACGGGTATCGACCCCGCGGCCGAAGGGTACGTTTGGCGACAGTACGACCGCATCGGCGGCGCCAAGGTGATTGACACCTACGGCGACGACCTGCCCTCGACTGAAGTCGTGGCCAACGAGTTTCAGAGCCGCTGCCTGAGTCTCGGTACGTCGTACCAGTACTCAATTCAGGATCTGCGCAAGGCCCGTATGGCCGGCATTCCCCTCGAGACCCGCAAGGCGCTCGCGGCCCGGCGCTCGATGGAGCAGGCGATTGAGCAGATCGCTTTCTTCGGCGTGGCTCAGGTCCCCGGCACCTCGGCTTCGCAGGCGATGATGTTCGCGCCCGCGTCGCAGAACAGCTCGGATCCCCTCGCGATGTACGGCATCACGAACTTCCCCGGGCTCCCCGTCGTGACCGGCACCAACAACTGGACGCTGCCGTCCACGTCGGTGTCGACCATCGTTTCGGACTTCAACGCCCAGCTGCTGAACATGATTCAGAACAGCAAGGGCATCCACATGCCGGACACCGTCGTGTTTCCGCTATCGACGTGGTCCAACCTGAATACGATGGCCCGGTCCACCGTGTTTACGGACGACACGGTTCTGCAGTATCTGCAGAAGGAAAACCCCTGGCTCAAGAATGTGTACTGGTCGACCATGCTGGAGACGGCTGGCCTGAATCAGGCGCAGAACGCGGCCGGCCCGCGCATCCTCTTCATGGAGCGCAACGAGGAAAACTTCCAGCTCGTGATTCCGCAGGAGTTCGAGCAGCTTCCCCCGCAAATGGTGAATCTGATGTTCAAGATTCCCTGCCACATGCGCATCGGCGGTCTCCGGGTTTCGTACCCCAAGAGCGTCCTCGCCTTCGACGGAACGGCTGGTTGATCCATGACTGTTACCTCCGGCTTCGGCCAATACCTGGAAAACGCGTGCCTCAACTGGTTTCGGGGCACGACTTTCCCCGCGACGGTTGGCGACGTTTACCTCGCGCTTTTCACGACGGCTCCCGTCAACGGCGTAATTGCCGGTTCGACGGAAGTCTCCGGCAGCTCGTACGCCCGCGTGGCCATCGTGCCGAACACGACCAACTTCGGGGCGCCCTCGGGCGCGGCACCGGCGTCGGCGGTCTCGGGCGCCAACTTCGTGTTCCCGACGCCTTCGGGGTCGTGGGGCACGGTCGTCGGCTGGGGTCTTTTCGACGCCTCTTCGGCGGGTAACTTCTTGGCCTACGGCGCCTTTACCGGCGTGGCGGTCGGCACCGGAGATACAGTCGAGTTCCTCAGCGGAAACCTGACGCTATCGGTGTCGTAACGTGGCCACCGACTCCTTTACCTCGTCGGCGTCCGCGGCATTTACTGGCATCGGTGTTGTTCTTACCGACACCAGCGGCGCGGGCGTTTACACCGCGCACGGTTATTACATCCGTGTCGACGACACGTACGGCGTGTCGATTTCCAAAGCTCCGAGCTTCGGCGGTGTGCAGGCGGCTTTGACGTTCCCGCAGACTTTGGACAACATGCGGGATTTGGTGGCCGAACTTATCAAAGCGGTAAACTAGCCCGTGGCCCTTTTAGTTAGGCTGCGCAGTAAATGGGACGAGTGGATCGGCAACGCGGAGATCGATACTCGCGCCACCGGTTTGGAGAGTCTCGCCGTCGATCAAGTTGCCGCCGACGGGATGGAAATGACCCGGGCGGGTCGCCGATTCATTTGGGGGCCGACCAACGGCGTGACCGGACAGGCGCCCGCGACGGCGCTTCCAACGACGACGGCGCAGTGGGTTCTTTGGAACGGGGATCCGTACGACAGCTACGTGATCGATCAACTGGGGGTTCTGCTGGTCAGTGGGACGGCCGCGGTCGGGACGGTATTACTAGCCGCGCTGGTACAACAGCCCGCAGTGGTCGGCGCACAAGCGACCGGGATGCAAGTGACTTCGGCGAGCAACGGGGATCACGCCAGCAAAGCGTTGTTCAAAGCGAATGTGACCTTGACGCAGCCGGTGACCCCGAACTGGTGGCCAGCGGCAGCCTTGTACAACGTGTCGAGTACGGCGGTATTCACGGTGGGTTGCGAGAACCGGGACTTGCGCGGGCGCTTGATCGTGCCCCCGGGGCAAGGTCTAGCGCTATCCGTGCTTTCGAGCGGGGCGGGTACGACCCCGTTATTCGCGCCCTACGGGATGCATCACGAGGTCAAACTCGATCTCGAGTAGCCGGCGGTTCCGGGATAATCCCGGCAGTTCTATTCTTTCCGGCGCAAGACAATCTTGCGAGCTCCGCGCTCGCGACGTCGCAAGCGACTACCGCGACGCTATATGTTTCGACCGACGGCGGGTTTGTTCAAACCGCCCTGGTAGTTGCGACGCCGACGGGAAGTCTCAGCGTATTCGCGTACTTGAATGGCTCGGCGGGCGTTACGACGCAAGCCACTACCGGTGCGGTGTCGGCGTTCGCTTACTTGGCGGGGTCGAACTTCGTCGATACGTCCGGTACCGCGGGCGCGTTGACCGTCTTTTGTTTGTTCACGGGCGCGGAAGGCGCGATATTCAACGGCGTCGCTACGCTGACGGTTATCGATCAGTTCGCGTCGTCCGCGGGCGTTGTCGCGTCCGGCACCGCGACTTTGTCTTCGTTCGCCACTCCGGTCAGCACGGCGTCCGCGGCGGCGTCGCCGGTCGGGGCGCTATCGGTCTTCGCGTACTTGGCCTCCTCGGCGGGCGCGGTGTCGTCTTGCGTCGGCGTCCCCACTTTCGGTCTCATCGATACGGGCACGGCGTCGGTCGTGACCTCGGCCGCGGGGGTCCTAACGGTGAACGTGCTATTGATCGATAACGCCGCTGCGGTCATGACGAACACGGCTGTGCTCACGGATTCGAAAAACAACGAGCCTTTTTATATTCTCGATTTTCCCGTGGGTTGCTGGCGGTTGGGCAGTTAGGAGTAAACTAGAACGTGCCGCATACTGATCTTTTGCAGGGCCAAGCTTTTGCGGCCGCGAGCGGGGCCGGCACGCTTACGGTGTACTTTTATACTTTGATTTCGTCGGCGCTGGCGGTTTCATCCGCGGGGGCGGATTTGCCGTACGTGCAGTTCGTCCAAGATTACCCGATCTCCGCGCAATCTATTGTGTTTTTTGATACGAGCGTCGAATCGTTCGTCAGTACGATGTCCGCGGTGTCGTCTGGCGTCGGCGTACTCTTCCCGTACTAGGTTCCCTAAACTACGGGGTGGCGACCCTTTCCCAGTTTCGAGCGGAATTTCCGGAATTCAATGGCGTCTCGGACGGCTTGGTCGCGGCGAAACTTGCTGCGGCGGCGCTGGAAATGGACAATTGCGTGTGGGGGCAATTCTCTTCTCCCGGGCTTCCGTGTACGAAAGCGGACCAAGGCCAAATGTACTTGGCGGCCCACAAGCTCGCCGCGTCCCCATTCGGGCAAAACTCCAAGACGGTCACCACGGCGTTCGCGAACAAATCCGGGTACCAGCGGACCACCTACGGCGCCGAGTTCTTCCTGTTGCAGCGCGGTGTAACTTCCGGTTTCCGGGTGGCATAAATGTCGGGCCCTTATGTAATGATTTCGGATCGGGATCACGGCGATAAAGCCTTCCGCGCCAAACTAAAAGGTCTCGAAATAAAAGTCGGGGTGCCGGATACTCCGCGCGATGATGGCACGCCTATGGATGAAATCGGGGCTATACACGAATTCGGGGATGGAAAGATTCCCGCCCGGTCGTTTTTGCGCGCTTGGGTGGACGAACACGCCGCGGAGGCAGACGCGTGGATTCGTGACGCGGCAACTAAGTATGTTCGTGGTAAAGATGAAACGGATCCGGGTAAGTATCTCGGCGTCGCGGCACGCAAAATTATTGACTCCATGCGGAAACGCATGGAGGAGCGCATACCACCGCCTCTAGCGCAGGCGACTCTAAAAAGACGACAAGGTCGCGGGACTGTGCCGTTGGTCGACAGTCGTCAATTGATCAACAGTCTGACATACGAAATTGCGGTGAAAGGGGAGACCCATCACCCTGACCACGATGACGAGCCGGAGACGGAAGAGAACGCGCTCGAGGGCGACGCAGTAGGGGAAGTCGGCGTATGAAAAAGCACGGAATCATCCCCGCCGCCGGCATCGACTTCACGATTTACACGGGCACTCCGGCCGAGCGCGACGCTTTGAGCGATGCGTACGGGTACTGCGATCACGAGCGTCAAGAAATCACGTTGCGCGCGAACATGCAGCCGGCGCTCGCCGCCAACACGCTCTGTCACGAGATCGGGCACGCGTTGTACACGCACTCCGGGGTAGAGGCGTACGTCAAGGCGCAGTTGAAGGACGGCGTGGACGCGGACGTGTTTCAAGAAACGCTTATCCAGCTTTTGGTCCCCCACTTGGCCCCGGTGTTCGCCGCCGTTCGGAAGCTACGCCCGTGAGAATCGTCGACCGCGAAGACTTCGCTGCGTTCATCCAGTCCTTGACGGGACTGCAGACCGTGTATTGGGCGACGAACAACATGCCCTACATTTCGGACACGGACCGGATGTCGGTGGAACTCGAAGTGTTTTCGATACGCTCGCAAGGCGTGGACGAGCATCGGTACGCGCTCAGCCCCGCGGGATACCCGACCGGGCAATGGGTCGTGACCGAGGTCGGCAACCGGGAAGTCACGATCACCATGCGCGTGCGGGCGTTCGACGCGAACGTCGACGCCGCCGAAATGCTGGACCAAATCAAGACCCTCTTGCGCTCGGCCGCGTCGACCGCGACTTTGAACGGGCTCAACTTGGCCTTGGAGTGGGCCGGGCCGTCGATACGGATCAAAGAAGACATCGACACCCGCGCGATAAGCTGCTCCGTCGCGGACTTCAAGTTCGGGGGAATTAGCTCAATTGTCTCGGATTCGGAACTAAACCAGGGCTGGGTCGACACGGTCAATACGACCGATATCGTGCCCGGGACGCTCACACCGTAAGCCGGAAATGCCTGTTTCGAACAACGCTACCGCTGGACCGGCGACGTCCTTCAAGTTCTCCAACGTACTCGGCGTGCCGGGTGCGCCGGGAACGCCCGGCGGCGCGGGACCGGCCGGTACGGCGGGCGCGGCGGGACCCCAAGGCCAAGCCGCCTTTACGACGCTGACAGCCGGTTTCACGCAGCCGGCGGTCAACGGGGCGGTGGCGGTCACGGTCGCGTCTACGGGGTGGATGGCGCTCGGGATGGGGGTATACATCGCCACCGGCGGGTATTACACCGTTACGACGATTTCGACTTCTACCGGGGCGACGTTGACGAATACCGGGGCGACCGGCAACGCGGCGCCCGCGGCTACCATTTCGTCCCCGCAAGTGGTCACGGCGGGGGGCGCTCCCGGGGCGATCGGGCCGGCGGGTCCGGCGGGTAGTCCGGCGATTGCCTTGTTTAGCGGGTTGGCGGCCACGGCGGCGCCAGCGTCCGGGCACGGATCCGTAACGCTCGAAGGATATACCGCGCAGGGCGACGCGGGCAACGGCAAGATCGCGATATGGGTTGCGTCGAGTACGGCGACCCCGAACACGACGACGGTGTCGTACGCGCTGGGCTCCCCTAGCCCGGGGCGTTGGATCATCCTATCCAAAACGATCGATATTACCGACTTTGGAGCGGTCGGCAACGGACTTACCACCAGTGCATCCGCAAATACGACCGCAATCAACGCGGCGATTGCGGCGTATGAAGCCGCGAACGCGGCGGGGGTCGGCGGCTACGTCATGTATGCCCCGGCGGGTACGTACTGCTTCGTTCCCCCCCTTACTTGGACGGGTGTCATCGGCGGCATCTTCCGCGGGGATGGCCCTGGCGCTACGAACCTACAAGCGTCTTCTGGTGCCTACAACTATACGGGCGTGCAAGGCGTTCTCGTTCGGAAGAACTGCCAGTACTTCGACATCCGCGACATGACGGTCTCACAAGGAGATTACCAGTCTGCAATCAGCTCCCCGGGCATCACGCAAGGGGCGACGGGTTGTACCATCACCGGCGGCGCGGTCGCCAGCATTACCGCGGGTATGCGCGTCACGTTGGCAAAAACGAACGCGACCGCGGCCGAAGTGATTTCGATCGTTTCTAATACGAGCGGCGTGCTCGTCTTTTCCACGCCAACGCTGTACGCGTACGCCACGAATGATTGGGTACTCGCCGGTTGTCTCGCGGGCGTTGTTGATTACACGGACGGCACGGCGGTTAGCACGCATAATTCGTGTCATAACGTGCAGGTCGGTTCCACGTCTGGCGCGCAACTAGGGGCGGGCTTTGCGACGGATTGTCTTGGAGGTGGCCCAACCTACGTGACGTCACCCGTCACCGGCGGTGCGGGCGCGACCGTAACCGTGTACGACGCGTCGCGGTTTGTTCCGGGCTTGGCGGTGCAGTTTTGGACGAATACGTCCACGCCCGCCGGTTCCTACACGGTGTCTTCGCGTAACCTGGCCACCAACGTCATCACCATGACGGCGACGATCGCCGAAAGCTATTCCGACGGCGCAATCTTGGTCAGCAAGGCCGATGTCAACAACGACGAGCACGTCTACGATAACTGCACCGCAGTCAACTGCATGCAGGCTTCTTGGCTTATCATCGGTTGGAATAGCGTCAACTTGAAGCTTCAGAATTTTACGATGTCTCAGAGCTTCGCGGGCATCTCGGCGCGAACCGGTGGGGGCTTTACTTGCGCGTTCGGCACGTGGGAAGCCATCGGAATCGATATCGAGTACGGCGGTGTTATGACGCATGCAAGCCGTATCGTAGGCGGTGTGACAGAGACGGCAAGTCAGCTTCTGGTCATGCATTCGGTGGATAAGGCGCAGGCAGTCATCCTACGGTATTACTCCTATGATAAGCACGGTGGTCCGACCCCACCGGCGAAGCTTATCGACGTCACATGCAGCAACGTGTCTCTGGACTTCTACGGTTGCGGCTTGGCGTCTGGGGCCTCGGCGGGGCTGAGCATGTCGATTACGGATTTGTTGAATCAGGGGTACGTCACGTTCGCGGGGCAATGTTATTCGGGGATGAACGCGTACACGCTCACCGGCGTAACACTCGACGACCAGGGCACGGTGTGGGATCTGGGTTACCCGACGGAAACCCTGACCAACTCGTATGTTACAGCACGCAACGCGCAATACAGCACCCCTGGCTTGAACGGCGGCACCTCACGTGTAGCGAAGCGTACGGTCACGCTCTCGGGCAGTGTACCCAACCCAGATATCCCTACCTACGGCGACGCCACACTATACGCGACTGTAGCATCCGGAACTGTCACGATTGACGGTTTTATCGCCGGCATCGAGGGCTACCGTATTCGTTTGATCGTCGAAGGCTTCGTGGCGGTGAACGTGCTGAATAACAGTGCGTCCGAAACGACGGCCGCGAATAAGATTCTGACGACCACGGGCCTGACTCTCAACTTGAATCCTTCGGGCGTCAATGCCTACACCGTAATGGACTTCGCGTATGACAGCGCGTCGGCTCGTTGGAGATTTATGCCATGATATCCCGGATCCAAAAGATACTATTCGTACTGCTGCTCAGCACCGGCTGCACGCAAACACATCACACGGTGGGGTCTTCGCCCTACACGCCGACGGTCACGCCGGGCGTGGACGTCACCGCGGCCGGTACCGTCACGAGCATCAATAACGGCACGGTGCCGAAAGCCGTTACTACGGGTCAGTTCCTCGAAGTCACCGGAACGAACCTTTGGGACGCTGGCCCGATCAATTTGGCCAACGCGGCATCGGTTACGGGGGCACTGCCGAACGCCAATCAGGGCGCCCAGACGTTGACGGGGGATGTGACGGGAAATACCGGAGCCTCCGTGGTGTCCGGTATCTCGGGAGACGGAGGAAATACTCTTACCGTCGTGCCGGGGATTATTCAGATTGTCAACACGGCGGCTACGGCCGAGTTCTATCAAGCCCCTCAGACGACTGACGCAGCTGCACCTTCGTTGACTATCAAGTCTAGCGCACCATACCCCGATGCTGGCGGTGCAGCTAACCAGGCTGCTGCGCCTGTTATCGTCGAGCTTCCAGCCCCAGTAGGCACGGCAGCCTCTACACAATTCGAGGTAAAGGACGACCAGGGCGGGTGGGATTGGTGGTTTGGGCCGATGCCATCATCTGGTGGCTATTCCTGTATGTGGGAAGGGTCCGCCACGCCGACTATCTCTAATTATCTGTTGTGCGCGAACGGTTCAGCAACATACGCACAGACGCCCTTCACATTTACGGCAGCAATTAGTGCTAGCACGACTCTGACCCTATCCGGCGCGTTGATCCTCAACTCGCCGCAGACTATCGCATGCTCCACCGGCGGTACGTTCAACGTCGCTGCTAACCCGACCCCGGGGATTGTCGTCACGAGCGGGACGCTGTCCAGCAACTGTACACTCGCCTTTGCAACGAATGCGAGCACTGGCTTGTATCAATTAGACATGTCCGGCGTGACACTCGGCGCCACGTTCGGTGTTGTGTTCACGAACGGCACCGCGACCAAGACGTATCTGTCATCGTCCGTCCTGTCGGGCACCCTGGCGACCGTTTGGACGCACGGCACGAACACTTTGGCCGTCAACTTCTGAGGAACCGTGCTCGCCGAACATATCGCAATGATCGGGGTCGGACTCACCGTCCTCGCGGGCTTGGTGCAAGTCGTGCGTGGCATGACCAAAGTCGAGGTCACCGTAAAAACGCTGTCCGTGGCGATGGTCGAAAATACCAAGGCCACCAAGGAAACCGCCGATAAGTGCGCGTCGATTGATTCCCGGGTCTCCCGCCTCGAAGGGCGCATGGGCATCGGAGCCTAAACTACAAGGAGCTAATTATGACTTTTCCCGTCGGCCCCCTCCCCAACGCAGGGCAAACGATCTCGCTGTCGCAAGTGAAGCCGGTCAAGTCCGTGCTGTTCACGCACGGCGGGCTCGACCTCGACCTCACAAATACGTACGCAAACGGAGGCTTGGACGGATGCTCGGCCGAGTTTTACTGCACCGTGAGCGGTAACCTCCTCGCGTCCCTGGTCGGTGATGCCTCGGTCAACCCGGGCGCCCCGCTCGTGCAAACGTACCCCGTGACCGCCGGGCAAGTGATCTACGGTCTTTTCGTTTTGGCCAAGAGCACCTCGACCGCCAATGGGATCTTTCGCACGTAAGCTGGCCGCCCTGCTATTCCTTATGGCCGTTGCGGGATGCGCGGCTTGGTGCCGAAGCTCGGGTACGGCGCGCGGAATATACTACACACGGCATCCGGCGGACCGCGTGCAGGTTATTTACGTCCCGGTGTACGCGGACGAGTCTTTCGATGACCGGGTGCGGGACAACATTCGGATCGCGCTTTGGCATTGGAACCGCACGCTAAACGGACACCTGCAGTTCGTGGTCGCCGACTTGGCGGTAAAAGACCTCGAAGATAATATTGAAGTGCGCCACCGCATTGACCTTTTGGACATGGGTCTTGAGTTCGTTCCGAGCGGCTTCGACGAAGACACCCCCGGATTGCTAGGCTTAGTGCGCGGGGCGGATTTGCACGTAATTCATTTGAACGCGGAGGCGGAATATGCGGTGGACCTCTCCGTGGTGGCCATGCATGAAATGGCACACACTTTCGGGCTGGGTCATACTCAAGTGCAGGGTTCGCTGCTTTTCCCTATATATTCTGATCAGGCTCCCTGCGTGGACGAAATCACGGCCCAAACCCTCGCCGCGGTCCAAGGCTGGAACTACCAGCACTTGAACTGGTGCGAGCACCCGGGGGCCCCATGAAGGCTAAACTGCACGTAGCAAAAGCTCCCCCGTTCAGGCGCAGCCTGTTCCGAGGAATGGAAATGGTGAATTCGATGAAAGCAATCCATTGGGTACAAGTCGGTCTCGCCGCGGCCATTGCCGCCGCGCAAGCTCCGGCGGTCGCGTCCGATCCGACGCTCGGCCCTATCGCCCACGTCGTGTCAGCGGTGGCGGCGGTGGTGCTCGGCCTGCTCGGCCCTTACAGCGCTTCGGCGTTCCAGGCCGCAAAATGAGCGCGCTCAATAAAGCCGCTTTGTACTGCGGCGCGTTGGCCCTCGCGGTCGGCGTGGCGGGCTCCGCGCTACCGGGTTGCTCCGCTTCCGAAGCCGCGGCCATCGGAGCGGACCTCGAGAACCTCGCGACCAAGGTCGTGTCGGACATGCTCGCCGGCGCGTCTTACGCGACGCTGTTGGCCGACGTCGGCGCGGGCGGCGCTCAGCTACTCGTGACCGTAATCGAATACGCGGAAGGTGATACGAGCGTCTCGGCCGCCACGCACGCCGCGATCGTGAAAGCCGCCCCCACGTACCTCGCGCTCGCGAAGGCGTACCTTTCGGCGCACAATGTGGGCCGGTAAATACGGCAAAGGCCTCCGCCGCCCCGACCCCTCAAAGTCTGCGCACCGACTCCACGCTTCGCTACACCCGCGCCTAAATGCGGCAGCGACGCCTAAGGGGTCGGCTGTGCTTACGCCTTGCGCTCGAATGAACCAAGGGCAAACGGGGACGTGCCACGCCCATTCAGGCTGCGCTTCGGTGTGGTGTGCCCTTACGGCCGCGGGGCAACCCCCGGCGTACGTGGGCAGCCCTAGGACGCTGGCGTCGTGCGTTTACGGGGACGTCCGCGCGGCGTCGACTCCGGCGGGCGAACCACTCCCAGTTTTGACCGACGGCGGCGCGGACCTCAGCGACGACGCGACCGCGTTGGCCAAGTGGGGCGTGGCGCCTATCCAAGCGCCGACATCCGACGGGCGTTACAGCGACGTAGAAAACGACCCGCCGGACAATACGTTCCCCGAGGCGGACCCGGCGCAGCTGGAACTCGCGGGTAAAGACTTGATCGCCGGGGAGTACGCCATTCCGGTCGACGCCCAGGCGCCGGTGTTGTGCGCGCTGGCACTTGATGCGGGGATTCCGATTTGGGTCGGGTTCGAAGTTGACCAAGCTTTCGAGGACGCGACCCCCAGCACGGTAGTCGGCGCTCCCGACCCCGCACATGCGCTTGGCGGTCACGCGGTTTATTTGAGCGCGTACCGAACGGCCGCCGACGGTAGCTACGAATTCTTGCTTCAGAACTCTTGGGGATCGGACTGGGCGGACGACGGAGCCGTGTGGGTATCCGAAGCGTGGCTACTGGCGACGTGGATGCTTTGGCTGCAGTCCGTCAAGGTCGATTGAAATGCGTATCATTACGATCGCGCTAATTATACTTTCGGCTTGCGTCCCGCCGGTTTCGCCGACGGTGGACGCGGGCGACTCCGGTCGTACGCCGTGCCAAACGGACGAGCTCATAGGTCCGTCGCGGATCATCCGCGCGCCGGACAGCTCCGCGTTGTCGGTCCCGTGCGCGCCGTAGCGGCGGTCCCGGGGGCGACCGGGGTCGACTGCGTTACCGTGCTGGACGCGGCCCATGCGGTCGCGCTACGCGAGGCGGGGGTCTACTTCGCCGGGCGCTATTTGGGGCACACAACGGCCGCGGAACTCACCTGCATACTGAACGCGGGGCTGCAGTGCACGTTCGTCGCCGGCTACTCGCGGATGCCCGGGTGGGTGCCTACGCAAGAGGAAGGCGCGGCCGACGGCGCGTTCGCGGTGGCCAAAGCACAAGATTTGGCCTTGCCGCCCGTTACCACGATTTGGCTGGATCTCGAGACCTGGATCGGCGGGGACCCGGTGGCGTGGGTCAATGCGGCAGCGGGGGCGATTCAAGCGGCGTCGTTCGAAGCGGGCTTGTACGTGGGTTACAACGACGCGCCCCTATCGCCCTTGGCGTTGTACCACTTGGCGGTCACCCGCTACTGGAAATCGTGTTCGCGCGTACCGACTCCGGCCACGCGGGGTTTTTGCATGATCCAATCGGACCCTAACGTGCTAGTAGCCGGCGTGCAAGTGGACCGCAATGTGGTGCAAGCGGACGCGCTTGGGTGCGTGCCTACGTTTGTCGCCGCGGACTAGTTCCTCGGGTGATCGTTGACGATGCTAAGACGTCTGAAAAGTCGCCACATCGCGCACCACGGGCGGTGGTAGGCCGAGAACCACACGCTATCGCAAGTACACTTCAATCTAAACCTCCCTCGCGCCGGTTGCCATTGTCCTACAGCTCCTCGGCGCGCAGCGTCGGCGCGACGTCGGGCATTTTTGAAAATGCTTGGGCGTCCAGCGACGCCTCCATGCGCATCGCCGATGCGCGATCGACGTAGTACGTCTTGCCCGCAATGCGCTTCGTCCAGAGCCAGAGTGATCCGGGCGTGGACGACGTGTGTCCCCACCCACGAGAGCGCAGGAAAGCGTCGATGCGGAAACCGTGTTGCTCTTCCTGCCACCGCGCCTCCGCCACGCTCCCAATAGGCCCAGAGTCGGACCACTCACGTGGCTCTCGCTTCTTTGATGCTTTGGCCATCATCTTCTCTTTCCTCGCGCGCAGCCGCGCGCCGATCATCTCCACGTTTTCCCAGTAAGCGCCACAATCTGCTTCAGGTCGCTCTCTAGGTTCGCAAAGTCCACCTCGGACCTCACTGCGTCAAGCTCACCGAGGAGTGCGGAAGCGAGGTCGCATATCGTCTCAAGGTTGCTCTGTAACCGGGCGAGGCAGTCGTCGCCTTCAGCCGTGCAATGTGATGCGATGCTCACCCATTCGAACGCCGGAATGGTCGCTTCCGCGACGATCGGTGCCTCGTCGCTAGACACGGTTCGCTTGCGGATACGGACCGAACCGTCGTCGTTTCGCTTGAAGTACCAGCCATCTGTCCAATGAAACTCGTTTATTTCCACGAATCACCTCCTTGGTGTGTCAACCGGATAAGCATGGAACCTCCGGGCGGGGTCATAGGGTCACCGATAGCGCAGCGACGCAAGCAGGGCATACCAGCGAGAAGCCCCAACCGACGCCCCATTGCGCAAGCTGTCGCCCTTTGGCCCCGCATCGTTTGCACTCGTGAAATGGAAGAGGAGACGGGGCCGGCGGAATCGGCGACCAGCCAAGCAGCTTTAGGTACGGATGCCACGTGCAAGGTGGCAGGCGCGGGTCGTGGGCGACGGATGGTGTCACTGTCCCGTCGTCGGCGATTGTGTGATTCGTGAGTGGCAAGTGTACACCGCAGTCTGAGCAACGAACGATAGCCGTCCATCGCGGGGTGTCTCCGAACTCATCGATGAGAGCACGTTGCCATTTACCTCGACCCTTGCCATTGATGACTTCAATCACTTTCCTCTCTCCTTCTTCTCCGCGATCAGGTCGGCGACGAGCTTGGGGCGGGTCCAGCGGCTCAACGTGGACGGGTCCAGTTGCCTACGCACGCTGCCGCAAAGTTCGCAGTTCTGCCAGTGGTAGCACTTGGCACGGTGCTCGTTCGGGTGCCTGCACCGCGCGAGACGGAGGAGGGCGGTCATGGGCGCACCACGGTTAGGACCATCATCATCTCCAGTTTCCTTCGTCTCGGCTCATCTCTCATTCCCTCGCGCGCAGCGTTCAACCGATTCGTGCCACATACGCACCGCACCCGCACCCCTGAAAACAGTGCGTAGGCGGCTCGGTTCCGATGCGATGCGTGTGGCCCTCATGGGTGCTCTTCGAGTGCCCGCACCGAGCGCAAGGCTTAATCCACCTGCGCTCGCTCACGGCCGAGACCGCGGCCTCAAGCGTCACTGAGAACGCATCCACCGACTTGGCCAGCGCGTTGTTCCGAACGTGTGAGGCCACCCATTTACGCATCCGCGTCCAGCGTTCCGCTGGAGTCTCATGCACACGACGATCGCCAACCCATCGGTCGCCCACCTCGTCATTCTCGTGGGCAACCTCTTGCACGAAGATGGCAGCAACGTCTCTCGGCTCCGCTACGGAGCCGATGGCGCATACAGCGCCCTCTTCAGCGCCCTCTTCAAGGATGACGTCGGTCACCAGTTCCTTGACTGGCATCGCGTCGAGAGCCGCCAACATCTCGCGCAAGAACGCTTGGCCTCGCTTTCCTGCGAGCGTCCGGTCGACATTGGAGCGCCAGAGATTGCGCGTGCCGTCTTCGTCGTCATTCGTGTATCCCGATCGGCTCATCGTCCTACCTCGCCTCCGGTTGCCATTGTCCTACAGCTCCTCGCGCGCAGCGTCGGCGCGATTGAATGCTGATGCCATCGCCTCTCTCCTTCGTCCTCGCGCGCAGCCGCGCGCTGCTATTCACACCGACGTTCATAACACTGATTTAGCAATCGGTCAAACTTCATCGCTTGGTCCGAGGTCTCGAGCGCTTGACAGTGCGCGCCGACTACATATCCCGCGATAGCGAACGCCGCCGCGAGCCACGCGAGTAGAAGATGATCGGTCCAAGTCATCCCGTACACCCGCGCGCCAAAACGAACGCGAGCCCTACCAACAGACCGAGTACGAAGGCTTTCATTATGTGCAGTTTACCTCCGAATTCACGAATTGCCACAAAAGATACCGGGCCCATGCGCAATTTCTTCGAGCATTCTCTACGGCACGGTTCCTGTATATAGCGGTAGTCATGCAAAACACTCATCGTCGATGTCCGATTCCCGGTTGCAACATGGTCTTCGCGAAAAGCGTGGTCGGTTGGCACACCCACGCGGCCAGTCTTACCGCGCACCCGTTTTGGGCCGAGGGCCTTACCAAGGAGCAGCGTAAAGAACAGTTTGTCCTGGAGTTCCCGTACTTTTTCCCGCTCGCCCCGATCTTGAAAGGTCGTAGCGAACCGCCGGCGCCGCCGGCTTGGTCTTTGCATCAATTGTTCGCACTAACGCGAGACGCCTTGACTCAAATCGAACAGCAAACGGGAGAGTTGCCGGACGTACCCGCGACGCCGCGGCTAAAGTTCAACCGATACCGCCCGCCTACAACGTGATCCCCAGCTCCTTCGCGCACGCGATCCAACGCGTGGGGGGCAGCCCGCGCTTGCCGGGCCGCTCCCCACGCAGCAGGGCCGCCCGTATGCGTGCCATATCGCGCTTGACGGCGTGCGCCGCCAAATAGGCCCGACGCGCCGGAGGCTTAGCTTGCGGGGGGCGTTGGCGGGGGGCGTTGCCGCGCAGCAGTGTGATGCCATCACGAATCTTTGATCCGTCGGGGGCGCGGTAAAAACTGGCGATGACCGCGTGTTCGAAACGCGCTTGGGGTTCCGCGAACTCTTCCGCCACTTCGTCTGCGATATTTTTGAAGGTCATGTCATGCTTCTCCGGTTCATGCATTTTCACGAATTTCGCCGTTGAGAGGGGAGGTCACGAGAGCGCCGCCATCCGCTTGACTAGGTCGACGAGGCCAGCGTCCAGTTCGTCACGCACCGACGCGAATTTGTTTGCTCCCCCCGCATAGACCTCCTCCGCAACTTTGCGGGCCGCCGCGTATTGTTCGGAGTATCCACCGCCCGCTTTCTCGACCTTGTGAGCCGCATCGAAGATGCGCCGATCGTAGGCGGCGTCGGCGTCGGCGTAGGCGGCGGCGGCGTAGGCGGCGTCGGCGGCGCCGGCGGCGTAGGCGGCGTAGACGTAGGCGGCGTAGGCGGCGGTGGCGGCGGCGGCGGCGTCGGCGGTGGCGGCGGCGTAGGCGGCGGCGGCGGCGTAGGCGGCGGCGGCGGCGGCGTCGGCGGCGGCGGCGTAGGCGGCGGCGGCGGCGGCGTCGGCGGCGGCGTAGGCGGCGGCATAGTCGGCGTCGGCGTCGGCGGCGTCGGCTTTTTTGTACTTCTCTCGGATGCGTTGCCACGCATCCTCGCGAAGCTTGTAGCAGTCATTACATACAGCCACGAGAGCCGGTTGTCCAGCGTCAAGCGAGACCGGCGAATCGACAGGCGCTAGCTGCGCGAGCGTGTCCGCGCATTTGTGCGCATTTGCCTTTCGCAACAACGCCGGCAACGCTACTCGATACGCCCAGTCTGCGGCCATCCACACACGGCGTTGTTCGACTGCTTTGCTCGTGCGGGTATTGAGCGGCACTGTTCCAATCGCTCGTAGCACCCGGGTACGCCGCGCATCGGCTTCGGCTCCGCTTCCGCATCTGTCATTGAACCGCAGGAGCACATTGCGAATGCTCGGACAGACGCATGAGGGCGCGTCCGACCACGGCTCGCCTGCGCACCACGCGTACAACTCCATAATGCACGCGGCGTCCGGCGGTGTCCCGTTGCCGCTCTTGGCGTGTGCACCATACGTCGGCGTAACCTGAATGGCCTTGGCCCACCGCTGCTCAATGCTATTGATGCTCATTGGGTCATGCGTCTCCTAATCAGTCGAGGTCTATGTAACCGAGCTTCTTGCGAACTTTTTCCATCGCCGCGCGCAAATAGCTAGTGTTCTCTTGCAGGTACAACAAGGCTTGCGTCATCGCGTCGACTTGGTCGTCGTGCTTTCCTCGGGGAAAGGACAACACTTCGGGTATGAATGTAGCGTCAACCCACGGGGCGATGGCCGGGTCGGGCAAGAACACGTTACCGGCCTCGAAAAAACCCGAGCATGCAGCTGCTCGCGAATGCTTTCCACCGCGCGGATCAACTGCCACAAGACCGGGTACCGCTTCCGACAACATTTGTAACACACCTGAACCATTCGCTTTATCCTCGATGAGTACGGTACTTGGTAAATTGCCACACACTTTGCGCGAACGCAACTCCAAAATGCTTCGTAACGTGGTCGGAAAGGAAAAGTGTCCGTAACTTTGCGCAATAAGGTAGAAGTGTACCCCGCATCGACCCCAGACCTGGCCACACACGAAGTCGGAGGTCTCCTCCGCTTTGAAGGCGCAATCCCATGAGCAAACGACGTGATCAAACGTCGCCGGCAACTCCTTGTAGAACTTCAGATGTTCGCGACGAAACACCGCGCCGCCCTCGGGCACGGGGTTTTGGTCGAGCTGCGCCGCCGCGTTGATTCCCCCGAGGTTACGCCGGATCTCATCCACCAAGCGCTTCGGCATGCGTATCGGGTCGAGTAGCTCCCCCACCGCGACCCGCGGGTCCGCGCCCCACTTCGTGGTAGTCTTACGCGACGGGTCGTACTCGGCGGGCAAGCACACATGCACCGCCCCGCGGTCTAGGAGCGTTTGAGCGAGGTCGCCGCAGTGCAAACGCTGCATGATGCACACGAGCGCGTTGACCTCGGGCGGCCGGCGCCAGCGCGTGTCGAGCGTACGGTTGAGCCACTCCACGGTATTCTGGAGCCCGACCTTCGTGAGCTCTTCCGGCTTATTAGGATCGTCGAGTAGTTGCACGTTGGCATGGAAGCCGGTCACTTCGCCTCCGGGGGTCGTGCCGAGCCGAAACCCGCCCTTGTCGTTTTTGATGAGGTCAATAGTCGGCACGGTCGGGAGCTTGAAGCGGTCGCCCCAGCGCTGCTGAAACCACTTGGATTGCATGAATTGCAGCGTTTGGCCAGCGTCGCGGCGCACCAGCTTCTGCCCGTAAGCCGCGTGGATGATCGAGAAGTGCGGGTCGCGCACCCACATCCACGCCGGGAACACCACGCAAGTCAAAGACGACTTGCCGCCGCCCGGAGGCAGGTTCACCACGAGCTCGCGAATCTCGCCTTTGAAGCACGCTTCGTAATGCTCGGTCAAAAGGCCGTAGTGAAAGTTGTCGACGAAGGGCGACGACGGATAGATCGCGGACCAGACCAGCTTCACGAAGTCGTAAAAAGAGCCTTCGAGGCCGGTGACGCGGTCGCACGCGATGAGGTCCGATTCGAGGGTCACCCGAACCTCAACGGCGGCCCGACCGGCAACGTGGGCTCGAACGTCTTGATTAGCACGACCGCGTACACGGCCGCGTGGCGCGTAGCGGAAAACACCTTCGCGCGCGAAACCGCTTCCTCATACGTGTCGTAGGCCACCAGACCGCCGGGGCGCACCACGATGTACCGCGCGGGGTTACCGTTTTCTAATATCGCGGCTGGACTCGACATACTGTTTCGCTGCTTCCTGCAAGTCGGGCCTCCGACCGCGCCAAAAGTCTTTCGTTTCGGTGGGGGTGAGCTTTTTCAAATACCTTCGGAGTGACCGCATGTCTCGCACGGAGTCCATAGCGGCCTCCGGCCCGTCGTCGGGGTCGCGCTCGTCGGCGATTTCGTCAAGCTTGTCTTCCCCCACAAAAGTCGCAGACGCGCGCAAAGAGCGAAGTGCTGCCGCTGGACTGATGCCCACTTCCTCGGGATCAGGGTATCGACCGTAACGGGCAAAAAAAGCTGCAACGGCTTCCTGTTTAGCACGCGGAAGGTCAGCCGACTTAGGTCTCGAAACGGGCGTCGCGTGACGCACAACCTGCTGCATTTCATGGAGTTGCCACCAATAGCATATCGTGCTGAATTCGCCTTTTTTCGGGTCCCACTTGTCGAGCGCGCGGATCACACCGATGCGCGCCGCTTGGTAGATATCGTCCCGCAAGTGCTCGACGTAATAGCGCGTGGATTGCAAGAAGTCGCGCGCGAATGTCTGCACCAAAGGCTCTTGCGAAACGATCATTTCTTGCAAAAGGCGTGCCCGGGTCACGCCGACCGAGTCTTTCCATCGCAACCACGTGTCTAAGAAAGGCATAAGGCTCAAACATAGGGGCAGTCATGGGATTTCGGGGGTCACGGGTAAAAGTCCGCTCCTTCCAACCGCTCCAACGCCAACGCCTTCGCCTTATAATAAGCCAGCGGCGTGGGCTCGCAACGCCAAAGCGCCTCTAGCCGGCGTTCTACTTCGAGGACACGCTGCAACCAATCGGCGGTTTCGTCTTGAACGGCGAATTCGCCCCAGCGCGGGCTCATTTGAGTAACCCCCCGAGCAATGATTTGCCGTGCGCGATTGGCACGTTGATGTGCAAGAAAGAACCGTTTTTCTGAATAAATTGAACCGCATACCCGTGTGTCCAACTAGTGGGGTTCGTATGCTGGTACAACGGCTGCAGCTTGGCCAAAGTGCCCGGGCACCACGCGCCATACCCCGCGGACGTCACGGAGCGCTCTACAACGCTCTGACAACGATGCGTGTGGCCGTGTACTACGTTGGCGCAAAAGCGTCGCAAATGCACCGCCGTGGCGTACTGCGAGGCCGATATGCCGTGGGTAAAGAAACACTTGCCCAGCTTTATTGTGCCCTGAATCGGGATGCCTTGATACATCAATGCGCGCCGGTAATACCGTATTTCGCGCTCCTTGAGCTTGAGGACTGCGCCGGGCCCATTGCGTTCAATGAAGCCCTCGGCATCCTTGTGGGATTCGAAAATGCGTGACGCCCAGCGTTCCACTCTCTGCTCGTGATTACCTTCCAGATAGTGATACGCGGCGTCCGGCGCCGCTCGTTGTATCTTGTCGAAAAACAAGTTCGTTGCGGACACGTCATCTTCATACGACTCGGTCATTTCGTTGGTATATGACCGCTGGTGATCGGTGAAAGTGCCCCCGCAATCCAAATGATCCCCCAACAAGACTACTTCTTTTGGACACAGACGGCGAATATCTGCAATCACGGCTTGCGCCGCGGGCCAATCAATATGGGCCCCGTGCGAGTCCGGAATCACAACCCTAACAAATTCACCCATGGTGTTGCTCCAAGTACGCCGTGGGCGTCACAGCCCTTCCCCGGGCGCCGCGACGCGGGTTACTTCCGTCGCCGCAATCGCTTGCTGCAAACGCGTAACCACGCCCACGACTTGATTGACCTCGAGCCGCGCGACGCAATCGAGCAAGACCGTCATCGCCGCGGTCGGCCGCGAGCAATGGTTCAAGTCCTTGACCTTTTCGACCATCGTTTTCAGTTCCGCCCGGCGCACGCGAACAGCGTTTTCGATGTCTTTGCGTTCGTTTTCTTCGATGATATTCATGTGTCCGTGCCTTTCATTGAGCAAAGCCCCAACGCTTGTTCATCGGCAATCTCGGGGTATCCGGCCGCGACCGTCAGCCGGGCGCGGGCCCGGTCACACCACGCCGGATCCGAGTCCCACCCGACGTAATTGCGGCCGAGTCGAACGCACGCCTCACCGATCGCCCCAGAGCCGCAGAAGGCATCGAACACGGTCTCGCCGCGGTTGGAAAATAGGGCCACGAGTTTCAAGCACAAGTCCGGAGGCTTCTCGTTCGGGTGCCGATCTTTTTTACCGCGCGTCCCGTTGCACCGCCAAATACCGTACGACCCTCGGCCATTCCAAGCCTTCTTGACCGCGTACGAGTGCAGCAGGGTGATCCCCTCGTACGCGGTCGCCGGCCGGTCGACGGTCAATTGTCCCATCGCGTTGCATTTGTACCAAATACACCCGCGGACGTAAGCTTCCCTCGCCGCCATCTTATACAACCCGAAGTCTTCGACCGCGCTGAAAATTACGGACCACCGGCGCGCTACGCGCGGGCACTCACGGGCCAAAATATCAAGACCGGCCGCCGACTGTGGCGCGAAGTCCAACTCATACTTCGGCACGTTCTTGGTCCCGACCAACGACCCCGAACAGAGATTACCTTGTACGTGCGCGTTGTAGGGCGGGTCGGTGATGACCACGTCGACGTCCCCGGCTTCCAGCTCTTGGAAAGCGCCGTAGGAATCCGAGACGCATTCGATCGCGTAGGTCATACCGCCCCGCGCATATGAATGCGGCGAAGGATGGCCGCATAATCCGGCACCCATTCGATGTTTGGAGTCGACACCGCTCGCACCCACGGCCGGGCCAAAAGGTATGCGGTGCCTCGGGGATGTGCGGCGGCCCACTTCACGGCATTGTCGGTCGAATCTTCGATGAGAAAATCACCGGCGACGAGTTCCTTGTGCGCCGTGTGTACGGTCTTATCGATGTAACCCTGCAACCATTGCTCGCGTTCGTGGACCCACGTCCGTGAATGTTCATACGGTCGCGTGACCCCCACCACTTCTCCGCACTTTTGCAACGACCCGAGAAATGCCGGTGCGCCGGGATACCACGGCATTGACGCCACGAAGCCCGGCGACCGCATGGCCGCATCGACGACGCCTTGTTCGTCCGGTGACAGCGTATCTTGGAAGCGATACGTCGTGATATCCTTCGGGTAGCGATCGAAGCCATGCACGCGCAGTACGGAGCACAAAGCCCCCACCAGGTCCGCCACCACGCCGTCTATGTCGACTAGAATGCGCATCGTCAATTCACCTGAATGGCGTCTTTGGCCAAAGGATATTCCGCAAAGAAGATCGCTCCGTCCTTGCACATGATTAGAACGTACGTGTGTCCGGCGCGCGCCGGGGTCTTCATGCGTGCCAGGGTGTTGACGAGTTCCGGCGCGCTCTTCTCGAGCATTGTGTACAGATCCGAGCGCGGAGCATAATAAGCCGCAGCGGTTTTACGCTCTTCATCGGGTTCCAAAACCAAGACACCGTCATACATGTGCGTCTTGAGGCGCCCTTCATTGGCCAAATCGTCGACTTCTTCGAAAATCCACGCGAGACCTCTATGTCGAAGTTCGTCGGCGATGTCGGTACGATTGGTCGTGTCTGTCATCGGGACCCCCGAGAAATAGGTTTCGACAAGCGTTTTTCTTCGAGCACCTGTAAAAGTGCCAGCGCCCGCCACGCCAGGGCTTGCGCGTCCTCGTATTCCATGGTGGCCGCGTCCAGAGTGTCGTAATCGAGCAAATGTCGCGCGATACAATCCGCATGGTCGGGTGACTTATCGCGGGACCAGTGCAACGGCTCGCCAGGATTATGCTTATCGTTACCGCGTTTGGACACCCGGGCCACCGCGGCGAGCGCCAGCGGGAAGTAGTTCATCACGCCGGAGAAGATCGGGATTTGCTTACGGGCTTCGGAGTCGGTGGGGAGGACGGGGGCATCGCGACGTTCCAACTCACAAAACAACTCATACTTCGGGTCACGTTGTATGGCGGCGGGTCGGATGACGGTGCTCATAACCATACCGCGGATACGACCGAATAGACCAGCCACAACCAGTCGGCCGCGAGAATCCCCACCAAACAGAAGAACACGCCATCCGCGATATCCGCGATTTCCTGTTCACTCATGCTTATTCCTCAATTACTGGGGCAGTCCACGGGATTAGCCGACCGTCGGTCCCATACACGGGTTCGGCCTTTTTGGACCACACCGACATCAACTGTGGGGTAAGCCGAACCGGCACGCGCCCGAGGTATACATTCGCCCCCGCCATCATAACCCTTCCGAGTTCCACCGCGGCTTCGGGGGCAACTGCTTCGGCGCTTTCGATAATCAGCTCATCATGAACAAACGCCACCACCCGAGAGCCGTACAGCGCGGACCCCGGTTCGACGTAACACGCGCGCGTCACGCGCCACAACGCCTCCTTGGCCGCGTCCGCACCCAGCCCTTGGAACCGCCCGTTGCACAAGGCGGAGTACCGCGAGCCGCCGCGCAACCGCTTGGTGAACAAGTGGATTTCAGTCCCTAACTTGTCCGGGTTGTTCGTGGCCATCGAAGCGAGGCGGAAGAACTCGTTCATCTCCGGGAAGCGCTGGAGCCACCGGGCTTTGTACTGCCGGGCTTCCTCGATGGTAATGTGCACACCATAGGACGCCTTGGCGTATAGGGCGAACTTCTCCGCGCCGAGACCCCCCGGCAAACCGAAGTTCAACGCCTTCGCGCGCTGACGCCACTCCTTCATTTCCGGGTCGTGCGCCTTGTGTCGAGCGAGCGCGTCGTCGTACGTGACACCCATCAGGTCGGCCGCCATGGCCAGGTGGACGTCTTGGCCGGCGTTGAGCGTGTCCGCCAAGTGCGACCACCCTATGACCTCGAGACACCACGCGGCGAGCGTGTGGAGCTCCAAGCCCTCGAAGTCCGCTTGCGCGAACACGGTCCCCTGGCGCGGACGGAAAGCCTCGCGGATGCCGTGGCCGCGGTTGATCGCTTGGATGTTCGGCTTCGTCGCGCGCGTGCGACCGGTCTCGGCCAAGCCGTAACGGGGTTGAATCGGTACGTCGCAACCCGCGCGGAGCATTTCGATGTCGTTGGACAAGGTTTTTCGCACCCTTTGAAATCGGGAGTACTTGCACACCGCGTCCGCGGCGTCGCTCAAGTTGTCCAGGTCCCCGTCTTCCTCCGGATCGAACCGCGCGCACGCCTCAGCGGATAGCGACACCGCGCCCTTCTTGGTCGCCATCGTCGGCACGCCCGCTTCTTCGCATGCCCGGATCATCCACTCGCGGGCTACGGCAATGGTGGCGGACCCGTCTGGCTTGACGATACCCAATTGCTGCAACTCGAACGTGAGCCCCGCGAACTCCGCCTCGAGCACGACGGCGAGCTTTTCGACGGCGTCGGCGTCGGTGTACAAACCCCAGCACGACGACAAGTGCAGCGCGAACGCGGCACGCGCCTGGCGGAATTGATCCGAGTACAAGTCCGCGTAAAAAGTGCCGGCGCTGTCTTGCGCGTCTTTGAGCTGGTACGTGTTCGTCGCGTCAGCCAACGCGTACTCGGTAGCTTCCGATACCGTCGACGCCAAAAGCCCCGCGCGGTCTTCGTCGGTCGGTATGGCGATCGCCCATTCGGGCCACCGAGCGGCGCGACCGTCCGCCATGAAGTGCATTGCATACTCCGGCCACTCTTCGACATTCGGCACTTGATCGAAACACCGGTAAAAAAGCCGCCACCCCTCCTTTTTGAGGTTACGGCCAAAGTGCCGGCGAATGCAATCCGCCAAGGAGTATTTGACCGGCAGCCATTCGTCCCCTACCTGTTCCCGGCGAAAAGTGCCAACCGCGATGCGCAACAGCTGTTCGCGCAGCATCGTGTCCGTAATCTCGTCCCGGTCGTACTTCGCGAAGATGAGCGGGAGCAGGTCCGGCCACTGCGCCGCGATAACCCCCATATCGTAGGCCACATTGTGACCGACTAGCGTGTCCGACCCGCGAAGCCACCCTTCAACCGTTGCCCGCGCACGGTCCCGGTGGAGGATTTGCGGCGAGCCGCCGTCGACGGACCATTGTACGCACACCAGCGGGGGCGCCATACAGCCCGGCTCGATGAGCCAAGTCTCGGAGTCGAACGAGATTACGGACAAGGGCGCCTCCAAGTGAAAAGGGCGACCCCCTTTCGAAGGCCGCCCTTTCTCATTACGGTACGGAGTTACTGCGCCGCCATCGCGTCCGCTTCCGAGAGCGCTTCCGCGGTCGGGGCGAAGGTGTGGAGGGTGAAGTCTCCCTTGTCGTGCATCGGCACTTGCGAGGGCGCGAAGCCCTTCTTGCGCTTCAGCGACGTCTGAAGATGAACCTCCGACCCCGCGAGGCAATTCTCGTTCGCGGCCTTGTTGAGCCAAGTGTCCTGATTCGGCTTGATTTCCTTCGCGATGTAAGCCGCGTGCTTGACCGAGTCAAGACCGAGCGCGGCGTACAAAAACGCGATGCAAGAGGGGTAAGCGGTACCGGGCTCTTTCAAGCTTTGGTACCAAGAGTACTTGCCGCCCACGCGAACCGTATCGGGCAAGTTCGAAGAGAGCACGGACAATTCCGCAATGAAGGCGCGGTCGCCGGTGCGAGTGGTGACACCTTTCGTAGCGTCGATGCGCAGACGTCCGATGAAGTTGATCGGGAAATTCGGGTACTTCAGGGACGGCTCCATCCCGTCCGAACCTTTGAAGTACAAGACGTTCCGGGTGGGAGCGTGATTTCCGAGGAGCGTGTTATTCGGTAGGGTCATTGTTTTCTTTCTGCGTGAGGTTAGGGGTGGGTACGACTTCGTTAGTGTAGGCGTCAAAAGCGGCGCCCGCACCGGAGAGTCTACGTTCGGCTGAGTCGCGAGTCAAGCGCCCGCGGGTAGTGACCCACTGCTTGGCAAGCGCATGATAGGGCGACGACGGATTGCGGGCTTGAGCTTCCAGGTACTGATTGAACGAGATTTGTTGCATTGGTCTAATTACCGGGGCAGTCGTGGTAATTCGAACCATGCTTATCCGGTTCATGGTCCACGAAATATCGTGACAAGTCGAACAAGGGCACGTGTCGTGGTGCCGCGGCGGCAGCGGGGTGTAAGTGAAGGTCATGTCGCGGAGTTCGCGTCGATTCACACCCATCGGAACCCCGCGCGCACCTGAAAAGTGTCGGGCCACGTCACGTCCGCGATCCGCAGCTTCTGTTCGAACCCGAGCAAGTCCTTTTTGACGTCCGACGACGCCAAGGCACGCGGTATTGACTGTAAATGTTCGCGACACCCCACCAAAACGTCCACGGTGACCTCGTCGGCGGTTTGACCGTTCCGGTGCGTGCGGCCGATAAGCTGCTCCCATCGCTCCGAATCAGCCGCCGGCGCAGTGATAAGGTTATCGGACCACTGGGATTGAAGGTTACGGCCGGTAGAGTTCGCCGCCACCGACGCGATGATCGGCCCAGTAGCGTCTTGGATGAAGTGATCTTTGGCATCCCGTCCTCGCGGCCCAAAGTACGGGAGCCCCGTCATTTGCGCAAGCCTATTGCCGAAGAATCGGTGCTCGACCCAGCAAATCCCCCGTGGGTGCGCCGTGAGCCAACGCTGGGCCTGCAAGAGCGCCGAGTCGTCGTGCCACACCGGGACCGAGTTCACCGTGAAAGTGGGTCGTATGGCCCGCCACGTGCCAAGAGCATCGTCTGGGTCGGCCACGTCGCCGTTGAGCACGGCGTTGAGCACTTGAAACTCGGAATCGATTTGCTGACGCCGGCTGGCCGCGGATCCGAGAAAGTCGCGCACGAATTGCGCCCACACCTTACGCGCGTCTAGCCACTCTTGAGGGGGTAATGGGTCCCAAGAATAGTGAACCCCAAGTGCCAGCTCACGCGCCACGCGCCACGCTTGCACCGCGTCCGAAAGCGCCCACCCGTCCGGACGACACATCGTCTCGCGTAAGGTCTTGAAGTTCTGCTCCGTAGCACTACTTACAGTATATTCATTTCCCGTAATTTGTAGCGATCCGGCGTACGCGTCTTGTGCGCCCGAGATGATGATTCCTTTGGTCGCGGACGCGCGGCGAAAGAACACCCTACGGGCGCGGGCACGGTCGTCGACCGCGTTGGCGTCCTCCGATATCGGGGGCATGAGATTGAGCAACACCCCGGGCGCCCGGCGCGTCAAAGCGTTGGCGTTCTCGTCCAAAGCTTCGGACCATTCCACCAAGTTGTCGGTATAGTGCGGAAGTACCGACGTTTCGTTGTGCGACCAAAGCATCAAGTGCGCGAAATCCTTGATAGAAGACTTCATAATGGTCCCCGACATCGGGACGAAAATAGTCTTCGGATTTTGCTGCATGTACCGGGCTATCCGACGTGTTACCGCGGCGCGCTCGGACTTGAGCTTGTGGGCTTCGTCCGCGATGATCAAATCGGGCTTGAACAGGTCGAGCTTTTGCGCGCCCGACACTCGCCCCAGAATTTCGTACGAGTAAAAGCGCAAGTGTTTGGCCACCTTCCAGTTCTTGGCGGCTTTTTTCCATTCACGATCGGTCTTTTCGATTAGCCCGGCGGGCAACAAAAGTGCCGGGCGCTTGGCTTGTACGACTTGCGGGGCTAGGAACGACAGGAGCGTCTTACCACCGCCGACGCATATGGGATAAAAGCCATGTCCCCACTCGCCAAGGTCGTACAACGCGCGGGCTTGCGCCTCGAACAAAGTCTCGGTCCCGCCCGGCGTGCGCAGCAAGCGGGTCATTTCGGCCACGAGATTCGGGGGGTAGTCCGCATCCGTCCGCACCGGCAACGAACGGATGCGCTGGTAGTCCCCTGAGGACTGAATGCCGGCTTTGTCCCACCCGCGCGCAGTGGCAGTCAAAGCGTGGGCCGCCTCCACACGACCGCCTCACACCGGCAATCCACCGCCGAGTCCACAAGCACGTACGCCGGAGCGCAAAACTCGACGCAAAAACGATCCGCGCGACCCGCCCCCGATTGATAAACGCGCGGGGGCGTGCTAGCGCACGCCGCGAAGCCCGCGGTCAACGCCACGAGCCGTAAGACCTTCACTCGTGGGCTCATTCGAGTGGGATGTCCGAGATTTCCCGGACCCTCGCCAAACTTCATCGAAGTGCCTCGACCACGGTCCCGCCGGCCGCTTTACCGCGCAAAAACGACAAGCACAAGACCGCCTCGGGCGACCGTACATCCGCCACGAACATCGACCTAGGGGCTTCGAACGCAAACACGCGGGTAAACGCGTCCAGCAGCAAGCCGTTGCCCTTGCCGAAGTCAAACAGCCGGTAGTCTTGCTCGCCCACCATTTGCTTGGCTTTGGCGATCAGAACATCGAAGTCGACCGGCGGCGCGTCGACTTCCCCCCGGGGGATGCACCCGATATACAAAGCGGTCAACACCCCGGGCGCGGCGGGCGCGGCCGGACGAATCGACGCGGGCGTCTCGGGAGACGTCGGTGTCTCGGCAGGGGCGAAAACCGCGGGCGCGGGGATCGTGTCCGTCGGCTTCGGGAGATTCTTCGCGCCAGGCGGGCGTCCGCGCTTGCGTGGCGGGGGATTGATGCCGACCGCCGCGGGCGCGGGCGGTAGTCCCGCCGACATCGCGGATACCAGCGCTTCCGCCGTCGCTACGTCGACGGGATTGGAGTACGGGCGACCGTCGTCCGTCGGCACGATCGTCGCGGCGGGAGGCGGGGGCGGTGGGGGGGCGGCCGAAGCCGCGGGGGTGACGGGGAGTCCGGAGGCCATTTCTTGGAGACGCTGTAGCAAGCCCATTTCTAGGTATCCTTTGGGGTCAGGGTTAGTGAACAAGGGAGAATCTACACAACGATCGCGATAGGGGCAACCCCTATATGCAGTGCAATGTCCGAAATTAGGTTGCACCACGTCGAGGACATATTTATGCCTTGCGACCGGATCCAACGGAGCCGCGAACGCCGCCTCTTGCATCTCCGTAGCGAAAGACTCGAGCGCGGCGAACCCGCGCTGAGCGTCGTCGCGTTCAATTCGTGCTTCAACAGGTCGCGCACCGTAGGCCTTTCGTTTCTTGAGATACAGCCACATCAAGTCAACGTGGTCAAGCGCCGGATGCAAATCGAGCTCCGCCTTCGCGTACAAGATCGCCTGCGGGTCGCTTTGCAGTTGCTCGGGCGTCTTGCAGTTCTTGAAGTCGCCCGTCGTCTTGTAATCCCACACGGCGCCTGGGTACGGATTCAAATCGCGCATGCCTGTCCACTTATGTTGGCCGACCACCGCGATTTCGCCTTCGAACGCGGTCTCACAGGTCAATGCGGCGTGCACATACGGCAGCGCTTCGGCGGCCACAGCTTGCACCGGATCGCTCAAATCAGGTAGTAACGCGGGGTTACGACCGAACTCGTAAAGCGCTTGATGCACTGCCCCGCCGAACTCGGTGTCTTGATTGCCCGGATCGGGGTAGCCGCAAATGTACAGCCACGCCGCCTTGCGGTTGCAAGACATCCACGTGGTAATTCGCGAGGCGGAGAACGTCATCGGGTTAGTCGTGACATTATCAGTATTTCGCTGGACTGCCATCATAAATGAGGGGCAGTCGCGTAAAATCGCCGGCCTAAACCTTGCACCCGAGGAGCACACTTGCCCGAATTTCGCGACCGCTTCCCCTTAGTGCTTGGTACAAAGCGCCCCGCGTGCAAATGGTCCGAGAAGTGGGAGGGCCCGCCCCCGTCGGAACCATACGGCTTACCGACCGGCGCGCGAAACGACGTGTGGGTGCTCGACATCGACCGCAAAAACGGCGTCGACGGCTTGGCCAATTTGAACGAATACGCCCAAGCGCTCGGGGAAGGTCTGCCGGACACGTATACGGTCGCCACGCCAAACGGCGGATTTCACTTGTACTTTGCGTGGGATCCGGAGCGCCCCGTCGGTAACCACGTCGGCGTTGTCCCCGGCATCGACACGCGCGGCGAAGGCGGATACGTGTGCGCGGGCGATCCGTACGTCGTCGTGGATGCGTCGCCGGTCGTGTCCGCGCCCGAATGGCTTTACGCGCTCGTGACCACCCCCGGGGACAGAAAAAGTGCCGGCGGCGAAAAAGTGCCGGGGGAGGGTGACCGGTCACCCTCCGTGATCGGGAAAAGTGCCGGCATCCCCGTCGTACCGCTCGAGCCCTCGGACCCCCGGTGGGATACCCGCGTAGCTTTGGCTACATCCTACCTCGACGCACAAGTACCGTGCGTGTCGGGAAATGGGGGGCAAGGTAAGTTATGGGAGGTGGCGCTCCGACTCGCGCGCACATATGAATTACCTTGTACCACATTGTGGGAACTATTCCAGCCCTATAACGCTCGCTGCGTCCCACCGTGGGAGCAATGGGAAGCCGAGCGCGCGTTTACGCGAGCGGCGCAGATCGGAACGGGCATTCCGGGGACCTTCGACGCATCCGCGCTCGCGCCTGTAGCGTCAGAGGTCCTCGCGCCGCTACCCGTGGGGGAATGGCGACGGCGGGCGCGGCCGGACCACGCGTACTCTTTCGACATCGGGCTACAAGTCGCTGGAGGGGCGAACGCGAAGGAAAACCAGGCCGGCGCGCGTGAGCTCGGATCCGTATTCGCGGGTCAAGCCGCTGCCCCGGGATGGGTCGGAGTATGGCAATATGACACGTTCGCCGGGCGGATCGTCGCGGTCAATCCGCCGATGCCTTTAGACGCGGAAACGCAGGGATTGACGCGGGCGGACACCTACAAGGTACAGGTATGGCTCGCGTGCGCGGGGCTGAAAGCCTCGACCGAGCAAATAGTCGCAGCGGTAACCGTGGCCGCACAATGTGCGCCCTTCCACCCAATCCGCGACTATTTTGCGCAATTGCCGTCGGTGCCGGTTGCTGACGCTGAGGCATACTTCGCGGGAATCGCGGGGCGATTGTGGGGTGCGGCCGCGGACCGCGATCAGCTTGAATCAGACGCACTCCGGCGCATGGCCATTGCGGCAGCCCGGCGCGTGCGCGTGCCGGGTACCAAGGTCGATGAATGCCTCATCCTGACCGGCGCGCAAGGGTTCAACAAATCACGCTTTTGCGCTCATTTGTTCGATCCGTACTTCCGCGACCAAATGCCGGACCTCAACGGCCGCGACGCATCGCACGCGCTCGAAGGCTTTTGGGGAATCGAAATGGCCGAACTCACCGCGATGAACCGCACGTCTGTTGCGACCGTGAAAGAATTTCTGACGCGGACCTCTGACCGATACCGTCAATTTGGGAATGGCGAAAAACTTGCGGTACCCCGTCAGTGCGTGTTCATTGCTACCACGAACGAAGACGACTTTTTTCGCGACCCTACGGGGGAATCCCGATACAACGTGTGTGAAATCGCGCGACCGATCGATTTGTCCTGGTCGCGCGATGAGTGGTGGGCGGCCGCGTGTGCGCTCGAAGCCTCAGGCGCGAGCCACTACCGCGATCGCGCCTTGGCGCCCGAGGTTAGAGACGCGCGCCATGCGTGGGAAGATCCATGGGCTGGCGCCATTACGGCCTACGCTATTACGCAAGCTAAGAAGGGCGAGCTTTGCGTGCGTGCAGCGGACGTCCTTACGTACGGGATACCGTTGCCGCTCGACAAGCAAGGACCCGAAGAAATCAAGCGCGTGCAAGCGGTACTCCGACGCACGCTCGGGCCCTCAAGCGTGCGTCGGGTCGGGACGGAATCGCGGCGCGTCTACAGCCTGGCGAGCCTTTCCGCCCACCAATCGAACGCATCCGCGAGCTCTTCGGGCGTGATATTTTTCCCGAGCACCGCGGGCGCCGCGGGCGGGTAGGTACGCAAGGTGGCCGCGCGCTCCAAAGCGTGCGCGATTAGGTCCTCGCGCGAGACGCGTTTCTCTGGGGGGTTCATGGGGCCACCTTGCGGTTAGTCGCGAGGGTCGGATCGCACGCATTCTCGAAACGCACGCGGTCGAATTTCGGGCTATCCGCTTGGAAGAATCTCGCGAAGGCTAACGCGAGTAGGCATCGGTCGCCACGGTTAGGATAAGACGCCACGAGTGCAGCGGCCTGTTCATATTCTTTGCGACTCATTCTGCAGCCTGGTCCTTCCGACCCTTGCGGGCCTTGTTTCGTTCAAAATTCGCTTGCAATGTTCGCGCGTTTTCCCTAGCACACCATTCCGAAAATGCAGCGGCATCGAATTGCTGGCCATCGGCAGTATCGCGCCACCACTCATCGCGCTCCGCATGCTCGAGCTCCTCGTCGGTAAGACCTGCTAATACGTCGTCGGCATCGTCGGCATCCGCGTTCGCCTTTTCGTCCCATTCGTCGCCCGCGTCCGAACCCTCGTCGGCATGCGCCGCGCGGTCCCATGCGACGTCGACCGCCGTGGGTTCGTCGCGGTCTTCGGGTAATCCGTACACTTGTACCTCGGTTTTCGCGTGCGGTTTGCCGAGGTACTCCCCGTACGTTGCCGTTTCGTTGTCGGTGTACTTCGAAATCCACGTGGTGGTATTGTGTTTTTTGATATACGCGCGCCAGTCCCACGTATCCTCTTCGGCGAATTTGAGACGCGGCTCATCGGTCGCGAAAAACTCTGCGATACCCCGATCGCTCATGCGGACCGCGTATACCACGCCCGTTTCGTACTTGTAGTGCGCGCTCGATTTCATCCCGGCCAGAGCGAGCGCGTTCTCCACGATGGGACCGGTGGACCCATAGACAATCGCACCACAATCGGTCCGCGCGACGTAGAGCGCGCCTCCGTCCGACAGCACGCACAATCGGATCGTGTGACGGTCGTCGGCGCGTATCCACGAGATTACGCCCCATCCGTTTTGCTGATTTATTTCGTCGTGTTTCCCATCGGCCAATAGCTCGAATAATTCGAGTGAATCGACCGTGAGTGGGCGATCGTATTTGCCCGACGATTCCCACGCTGACGACATAACCCCATTATGCGTACCGTACAGCACGGTTTTACCCTCCCGTTTGACCGTAAAGGGGTGAGCGCATTTTACATCGTGCGCGTTCGAGTGTGTGGCGAAACGCGCGTGCAGCATGGCTATCGGGTGCGCCGCCGCCGAGCGCAGAAATCGATCGGACGCGTTCGAGAATTGCCCCAGCGCTCGGCCGACCCGAACCGTAGCCGACCCGTATGGTATGGTGACATACCCCGCTGCGTCTCCGCCCCTCTTATCGATACCAACCGCTAAGCCGAAGGTCAGCGCGGCGCGTTTTTCAGGGTCCGTGACATTCATATAACCGGCTATTCCGCACATGTTCAGGCTCCTTCCGAGATGGGGATGTTGATGTACCGGTGATGTTGCCGGTCCCGGCACTCCGAGCACTCACAACCCTCAGATTCATGGGTCGGCTCGGGCGTGACCGGGATCGGTTGGGGGGGCTCGCATTCATAGTAACGGCTCTGAATTGTATACTGACCTCCCGGGGCGTATTCGATCGTGCGCGCCGTGCGCGATAGCTCGGATCGCCACACGCGCAATCGTTCAAGGTGGTAGCCCGCGCATTCCGGCGCGATGACCCCCAAGGCGCGGAATGGATCACGCGGCAACCGGCGCACGTCGTTCGCGCTGGCATCTTTCGTCCACTCCACAATCTGCACTACCGTCCGCACCCAACCGAGTAGCCGGTCACGGTTCGCGGTATCCGCGTGTGCGACGTTTCGGTGCAAGCGAAATTCGACCGTAGTGTCCGGATCGCACGTATGCACGGAGCCGTCCGCGGGCTGTTTGCGGCCCGCGAGCCACGGCATGATGTTGAGTGCGGCGTATCGCGCCGCATGCTTTTTGCGGACTCTCCCCTTGTTATGGTACTCCGTGGCGCGCTCGCGAGTGTAGCCTTTGAAATCGTCGGAGCACGCGAATAGTTGGCGGAGTAGCTCCCCGCGTCTATGCCCGGCGGGCACTGCTAGCGCAGCCTTCATCCGCGCGCCGACGGGTCGGCACCATTGCGAGGACATGCGGTATTGGCCAGCCATGATGAAAAGCGCGGGTTCAACATGCGCGTACACCTTGCACAATCGTAGCATGTCCGTCCAGTCGAAATCCCGTGCATCCACATGCACGTGCACGCCACACTGACGATCGAACGTCGCGCCCGCGAAATTCAACGCCGTGAACAGTTCCCCGATTTGGCGGATCAGATAATTGCCTGCAGCGGGCGCGGTGACGCCCTCCCATCCGCATGATCCGTCGGAATGGATCGATGCATCCCATGCGTGAGCCCATTTCTCCAGAGGCGCGAAATTCGCGCATTCGTTGTATTCGAGCTCCACCCCGGCCAAACGCGCACAATCGAATTGCGTACGCTCTGCGGCATTGAACGCGTGATGCCGCACGTCCGACTTGCCGAGTATTTGTTGCGATTCGTTCTCAGCGTCACACTCGCACGGGCTGCAGTCGCAAATGGAGCAACATTGGCAATCTCTTTCTGGTTCGTCGCACGTAACGCAGCGGGTCTCGGGCAGTATCGCGCCGGTCAGGTCCGCGCCGGTCAGGTTCGCGCCGGTCAGGCCCGCGCCGGTCAGGCTCGCGTGGGTCAGGTTCGCGCCGGTCAGGTCCGCGTGGGTCAGGTCCGCGCCGGTCAGGTCCGCGCCGGCAAGGTCCGCGCCGGTCAGGTTCGCGCCGGTCAGGCCCGCGCCGGTCAGGTTCGCGTTTCGCAGGTTCGCGTTTCGCAGGTTCGCACTGGTCAGGCCCGCGTTGCGCAGGTTCGCGTTTCGCAGGACCGCGCCGGTCAGGTCCGCGTCGATCAGGCTCGCGTTTCGCAGGTCCGCGCCGGTCAGGTTCGCGCCGGTCAGGTTCGCGTTTCGCAGGTTCGCGCCGGTCAGGTTCGCGCCGGTCAGGTTCGCGTTTCGCAGGCTCGCGCCGGTCAGGTTCGCGTTGCGCATGTCCGCGTCGATCAGGCTCGCGCCGGTCAGGTTCGCGCCGCTCAGGTCCGCGCCGGTCAGGTCCGCGCCGGTCAGGTCCGCGCCGGTCAGGTCCGCGCCGATCAGGCGCGCGTTGCGCAGGTCCGCGCCGGTCAGGCCCGCGCCGGTCAGGTTCGCGTGGGTCAGGCCCGCGCCGGTCAGGTTCGCGTGGGTCAGGTCCGCGTCGATCAGGCTCGCGCCGGTCAGGCCCGCGCCGGTCAGGTTCGCGTGGGTCAGGTCCGCGCCGGTCAGGTCCGCGCCGGTCAGGTCCGCGCCGGGCAGGTGCGCGTTTCGCAGGTCCGCGCCGGTCAGGTCCGCGCCGGTCAGGTCCGCGCCGGTCAGGTCCGCGCCGGGCAGGTGCGCGTTTCGCAGGTCCGCGCCCGTGATGCGTGCAGCTGTGAGTAGCTGCGCAATCGTGGCGAGCGGCTCCTCCACGTCGATCAGTACCGTGTCATCGTGTCTATAGATAGCAGGCATTAGAGCTCCGGGATGCGGTTTATTCCGCGATCTCAGACCTAGCAAGTCGCGGGCCAGCGGGCGTTACAGGCGTTACCGACGTTACAAGGTACTCACCGCGAAAAACGATGCGTAAGGCCATGAAATGATTGACTTGTTACAACTGTTACAACTATTACACACATAAATTAGTAGTGGGGAACGGGGGCGCTGGGATATTCCCGGTAATATCCCCGGGATATTCCCCGGATATTCCCCCCGTGTGGTGGGTCACCCGCGCGGTAAGACTGAAACCGCCGTAACAGCCGTAACATCCGTAACAATAGCGGAATCATTGGCTTTTTTCGTAACGGCCACGATTCACCTACCGGTAACGTCCGTAACAGTCGCGGAATCATTGGCTTTTTTCGTAACGGCCACGATTCACTTACATTCACCCACCGGTAATCTCCGTAACAGTCGCGGAATCATTGGCTTTTTTCGTAACGGCCACGCATCACTTACATTCACCCACCGAGCACCTTGACTGTTCGTGTAGCATACCTACACTATAGGTAAGGAGCACACATTGCCATGCGTAGAGTCATAAACGTAGACACCGCCACACATAATCAAATCGCGTATTGCGCCGATCTATGCGGCCAAACTATGTCTAAGTTCGTGGAAACACTGGTCAAAAAGCATATTGTGGCTGAGGGTTTGACCGAAGCGCCCCGAGCCCGGTTGCCGTTGGAGCGCGGGGGAATTTGTAATTGCTCCCCAGAATTATTTTGCGACCGTCGGTACACGCGCTGTCCTAACTGCAGAGGGCCGCTAACCACGCCAGGCAATTAGTGCATAGCCGAGCACTGCGGATCATAGTCCTAACCCTACGAAAGGAATAACGAACACATTTCCCCACCGACAATACGATCACACCGGACGAATAATCCGCATGCGCCGGTTCGCGCGTACCGCCCGGGCACGAGGCTTGCTTATTATATTCCCATGCTGAAAATCAATTCATTGGCCGCATTGTGTAAGGATAACGCGAACGACGCGACCGCGTTGGGTCTCGCTCTAATTGAGCTAGAGGGGCTTGAGCGCACATGGTGCGCGCGTCGAATAATCCGCATGCGCCGGTTCGCGCGTACTCCCCTGAATTTGTGGGACCGTCCGGGCGTGCTCACTATTATTCGTGAGGCACCGTGATCTATCTATTCATTTTGCTGGCATGCGATGCGATATTGTGCGCATTTTGGTCCGCTTTCCGCGACCGTGGGCCGCGTTTGGACCCAAGTATTGCGGACGATGGGGACCGGCCTACTGTCCAGGTCCCGATCTTTCGGGATATCCCGCACAAGGTAGTATACGGCCACACACCTTCGGGAGCTGAGGTCACTCTATATAAGGCGCCAGAAGTCACGCCGCTCGGTTTATTTGTCGGCCGAGGATAGCTTGGCTGACATCTTGCAATAAGGATAATCATGTCGAGCCGACCCGCTACCGTCCGCGCCCCCAAGGGACATGTGGAATTCATCATCCCGAGCGACCTTGGCGCGAACGTGGATCTATATGAGGCGATCAAGCACCTCAGCCTCGCTCAGGTTTTAGTCATCGCTGGCACGAAACTCGCTAAGTAATATACTCGAAACCGACCCAACCCTAATCAAGGAAATCCCCCACCATGAAAACCCTCGCAACCGTCCTTTCCGTTCTCGCTGGCATCCTGTGCGCTTACGTCGCGTTCGCGCCCTCGGCACACGCCCACGTGACCCGTAGCGCGGTTTCAATCGAGCGCACGACCGTGGCCCCCACGCAGGACCTGAGCTCCGTAGGCACCGTGGTCGAGACCGGCTCGGGCATCGTGAACGTTCCCGAGATCACGATTACCGCCAGCGCGCCGCGAGCCGCTCGGTCGCATGTTGGCCCGGTCGCGATGTTCAATTGCCGCGTCACCGACAGCGACTCGACCTTCGGCGGGCATATCACCCGCTGCAATTAGTGCATAGCCGAGCACTGCGGATCATAGTCCTAACCCTACGAAAGGAATAAAGAACACATATCCCCACCGACAATACGATCACACCGAGATGCCCTACTAGCCTAGCTGCTAGTGGGGCGTTTCGCTATTTGGTGTTCCGCCGCTTCGCGGCGGGCCGTAGGGTGTCTTCACGCTCTCGCCTACGCTCTCGCCTACGCTCTCGCCTACGCTCTCGCCTACGCTCTCGCCTACGCTCTCGCCTACGCTCTCGCCTACGCTCTCGCCTACGCTCTCGCCTACGCTCTCGCCTACGCTCT
>Ga0302324_100001644_pt1 | contig 53817 bp, 54 predicted proteins | sample Palsa_T0_1_FD_201949 | JGI IMG/M metagenome (GOLD analysis project Ga0302324, IMG submission 201949) | Peat permafrost microbial communities from Stordalen Mire near Abisko, Sweden - Palsa_T0_1 | ecosystem: Environmental > Terrestrial > Soil > Palsa > Peat permafrost | place: Sweden: Abisko...
GGTCGCCGCAGAAGCTGGATTGCGACGCGTTCGTCGGGTTTCTGACGGCGCACGGGCATAATTTCACTTTGCTATGGGCCACGGAATTGCCGGAATTTTGCAACTTTCCCGCCACCGCGAGCTCCCCGCCGGAGCTGACGGTCAGGCCGCATCCGTGGCAGAGGACCGGGCCGGGAAATGCCACGGACGGCGGATTGAAGTTCGATCTTTCGAAGTTCGACCAGAGCCATTTCGATCGCCTACGGGCGCGCACTGAGGCGCTGCGCAAAGCCGGGATCTACGCGGGAGTGTATCTGTTCACGGGCGAGTTTCTCAACATCTTCCGCTGCGCAACCGATGGCTACCCTTTCACCGGCGCCAATAATGTGAATGGCCTTAACGACGGTTATACCAGCGGCCCAAAAGGCGTTGGCGCCATCGCCATGACCTCGCCTAATGCCATCACCAGATTCCAGGACGCCTACGTGGAAAAGGTGATCGACACCCTGAACGATTTGCCGAACGTCCTCTGGGTCGTCTCCGAGGAAGCTCCCAGCAATTCTATCTGGTGGAATAATCACCAGATTGCGCACATCAGAGCCTATGAATCCAAGAAGGCCTGGCAGCACCCCATCGGGTACGCCACGCTGATCGGGGCGCCGGATTCGATTCTCTATAACTCCGATGCCGACTGGGTAAAGCCAGCGAACCGGATTTCGCCGATGGCGTCTTGCGGGAGCGGGAAGCCGGCTTGCAAAGTCAACATCAATGACAGCGATCACTCTTACTTCGGGATGTGGAAGGATACACCGCAACAAAATCGCAATTACGCGTGGCAGAACTTCCTGAACGGCAACCAGGTGCTGTTTATGGATCCTTACGTGGCGTACTACCCGCGCGAGAACCGCAACCTGTGTGTCTCGCCGCGGAATGCCATCTGCAGCGCGCCGGACAAGCGCTGGGACAACTTCCGGGACAACCTGGGTCACATACTGCGTTACACCCGCAAGTTGAACCTGCGCAACGTCACCCCACACCACTCGCTCAGCTCGACGGGATATTGTCTCGCCCAGACCCCTTCGGCGGGTGCGGAGTACCTGGTTTACGCGCCGTCCGGCGGCTCCTTCACGGTCGATCTTTCCGCGATGCCGGGTACCCGAAGACTGGCGCTGGAGTGGTTCAACCCGTCCACCGGGGCGACTATTGCGGGAACGGCGATTGCCGCCGGGTCCTCCTCACAATCGTTCACGCCGCCCTTCCAAGGTGACGCCGTGCTCTACCTGGCGGATACCGCCGGACGCAATTGAGGGGACGCCAAGCACCCACCAAGCCAACCGGCGTCTCCGCTGTTGTTTTACGATGGTTATGGTATCCGGGGGCTCCATCATGTTTCTGCCGGTCGGCAAGTCCGACGAAGTAGATCTCCAGAAAACCTATGACGCGATCGTAGTGGGCTCGGGCGCGGGCGGCGGGATGGCCGCGCACGTCCTGACCTCACACGGCATGCAGGTGCTGTTGCTCGAAGCCGGCAGGAAGCTGAACATCAACCAGGAATTGAAGTCGATGGAGTGGCCCTACGACCACCCCCGGCGCGGCGATCTGCCGCCTGGTTCGCACGCGCTCACGCGCAACGAATACACTATCCGCCAGCCACCCTACGCCCAGGGCTCGTCCTACAAACACGTCTATTCCTATATCCTGGACGGCGACGGGCCTGACTACGCAAAGAACATCGTGGTGGATGAGAAAGAGCATCCCTACACGGGCACCAACTACGCCTGGGTTCGGGCGCGCTGTCTGGGCGGCAAGACCAACATCTGGGGGCGCCTGGCGCTGCGGCTTTCCGATTACGATTTCAAGGCTGCCTCCCGCGATGGCTATGGCGAAGACTGGCCGATTTCCTATTCCGACATCGCGCCTTACTACGACAAAGTCGATCTGTATCTCGGCATCTCGGGCCACAGGGAAAACCTGCCGTACCTGCCGGACTCCCTGTTCCAGAGGGCTGTGAAGCTGACTACGGCCGAGGTTCAGCTTCGGGAAAGCCTGGCGAAAACGGGGCGCGTCTTGACGCCGTATCGCGCCGGAGTGACTACGGATGGCCTCAAGCACAACAAGTACCGCAGCCGGTGTTTCGGGCGAGGCGCTTGCGATCGCCGTGTGGGCGGCTGTGACATTCACGCTGCTTTCGACTCGCCTACGGGGTTGATCTTTCCCGCGCTGGACAGCGGGAACCTGACGCTGCGCACCAACGCCACGGTCAACGAAGTTACTGTCGACAGGAATACGGGCAAAGCCAGCGGCGTCTCCTTCATCGATACCGACAGCGGGAAAACATACGCCGCCAAAGGCCGGTCGGTGCTGATAGCGGCGTCTACTTTGGAATCCGCCCGGCTGATGCTGCTCTCGAAGTCGAGTCTCTATCCCAACGGAATCGGCAACTCCAGCGGACACGTAGGCCACAATTTCTGCGAGCACCTGATGGGGCCGGGCGTTTACGGGCTGGTGAAGGAACTGGTGGGCAAGCCGCGCACGCTCGACGACGGGCGGCCCGGCGCCTTTTACCTGGCGCGCTTCCGCAATCTGGCGGAGCGCCAGGCGAAATTCATTCGCGGCTACGGCTTTGAAGGCGACAGCGGAACTAAGATGTTCCCCGACAATGCCTACAGCACTCCCGGATTCGGCACGGAATACAAGAAGAAAGTACGGGACTATGCGGGCGCCTTCATCGGCATGGGCGGTTTCGGCGAAGTGCTGGCGCGCTACGAGAATTACGTGGACCTCGATCCCGAGGTCAAGGACCGGTGGGGAATCCCGGTGCTGCGGTTCCACTACCAGTTTGGCGACAACGAAAAGAAGATGGCCGCCGACATGGCGGACTCGGCGCGCGAGATGTTTGAAGAAGCCGGAATCGAGGTGTTGCACGTGGATCGCGAGATCCTGACGGAAGGGTATTCGATTCACGAGCTGGGGACGTCGCGCATGGGGTCGGACCCGAAGAAGTCGGTGGTGAACCAGTTTCAGCAGTGCCACGACGTGAAGAACCTGTTGGTGGTCGATGGCAGCACGCACGTGAGCGCTTCGTGCCAGAACCCCACGTGGACCATCATGGCGCTCTGCTGGCGATCCTGCGATCACCTGGCCGAGGAGCTGAAGAAAGGGAACGTCTGATGCCGCACGAAATCCACCGTCGCGATTTGATCCGGATCGGCGCGGCTGCCGCGCTGGCGAGCCGGGCCGGATTTGCCGCCGTCGAACCACCCAAATTTTTCACCGCCGCCGAATTCGCCATGCTCGACGAATTGACCGAGTTGATCATTCCAGCCGACGATCATTCGCCGGGCGCGCGCGCGGCGAACGTCGCGGCATACATTGATGCGCGCCTGGCCGAGGCTTTCGAGCCACGGGAGCCGGAGAAATGGCACGCCGGTTTGCAGTTGGTGGACGCGCTTTGCCAGAAGATGCACGACCACACCTTTATGGAGGCCAGCCCAAAGCAGCGCACGGCGGTGCTGTCGCGCATGGAGGAAAACGAAACGCATCCCAAGACTCCCGAGCAGGTTTTCTTTGGTGAGTTGAAAGCCGCCACCGCGCGCGTGTACTACACTTCCAAGATCGGCATTCACCAGGAGATAGAGTATAAGGGCAACACCATTCTTCAGGAGTTTGTGGGCTACGAAGTCAAATAGAGCCGCGAGGTGAGGTAGCGCGGGCTCACTCTCCGAAGATCTCCTTAGTCAGGTCTTCCTGCTTTTTGGGACGCTGCTCGTCCCATATTCCGAGGGTCAGAGAACAGGCCGACAGCGTGAAGATAGCGATCGCCATGCCGTCGAGGCCCCGATTCCAAAGGACGGCGCCGGCGGTGATCAGCGCGCGGATCAGCCAGCCATAGAGGTTGCGGGGCCGCTGCAGTCCGCGACGCACGCGCACGATGGAGCGTCCCAGAAAGTGGGCAAAAAACAGGCAGAGCAGGCCCAGCACGCCCCGCAGGAAGTCCAGGGGAAACGGCATGTTTTCCATGTTCTCAATTTGGCGCAAGAGCAGCCGGTTTGCAAGTGGCTCGGCGGATTGCCACAATGAGCCACATGAGCCTTATGCAGGAGATCCGTGAGTTCCCCGTGTCGCGCAACGCGGTGGCCATATGGTGGCTGGGCCAGAACGGATTCATCTTCAAGACTCCGGAAGGCACGCTGGTTTCAACCGATCTGTATCTGACCAATTCGTGCTGCGACGCGTACGCCGATTTAGGGGTGGACCTCAACCGGCAAGTGCCCATCCTGCTGCCGCCCGAAGAACTGAACATCGATCTGTTCACCTGCACCCACAACCACGGCGACCACACCGATCCTGAGACCATCGCGCGCCTGCGGCATAAGGACACCACCCAGTTCATTGGCCCGCATCCCAGTTGTGGCGTGTTTCAGCAGCAGGGCATCGAGAGCGGGCGGATTGTTCCGGCATGGCCGGCTTGCGAGCTGGAGTTCCGCGATGTGCTGATCCACGGCGCCTTCGCGCTCCCCACGGATACTACGGATCTGAATCACATGGGCTTCGTATTCCAGTTCGGCAAAGGCCCGCGCGTTTACGTAACTGGCGACACGGATTATAGCGACCTGCTGGCCTCGGCGGCAAAGTATCGTCCGGACCTGATGATCACCTGTATCAATGGCGGGTTCAACAATCTCTCGCACTGGGAGGCGGCGCAATTGGCGGCGCAGATACAGCCCAAGGGGGCCATCCCGTGCCACTACGATATGTTCCCGGACAACTCTGTCGATCCAGGGCAGTTTCGGGCTTCGCTGGCCCTGCGCGCTCCGGAGGTGCGGTACGTGCGCCTGGAACACGGAAAGCCGTTCGTGTTCGGGGGCTAGTTATGCCTGTGGTCCCACGTCCCCAGAACCGGGGCTACTCGCAGCCATGTGTTCTTGAGCGTGGCGCCGTCCCGCAAAGAAGTGATACACAAGGTACGCCCGGCCGGATCGCAGAGATCGATGTTGTACAGAGGCAAATCGTGCGTCTGCACAACGTAACCCCCTGCCTGCATACCCCACGACTGGGCATATTGCCATACCACAATGCTGTTTTCGCGATCCGCGCGTACCCGGAACTGCGCCGTGGACGGCTCGTAGTTAGCATAGCTGAGACATTTGCCGATACAGACCCGGTCGATCAGGTGCGCCAAAGAGTTCACGCGGCTGTTCGGCTCCGCCAGTGTGCTGATCACGCGCTGCCCCGGTGGAATCTGCGCCACCAGGCCGGCCATCTCGGTCTCCACCCGGTTCAGCGCCCGTTCATCGGCATAGATGCACCCGAAGAATACAGCCGCAATCACCGCCAGCGCCACGATTTCGCCACGGCGTGGCCGCAGGGATGCCGCTACGCCGCAGAACATCACCGCGGTCGCGAGCGACATGCGCTCGGCCATGACGTTCAAGGTATGGTGCATGCCGGGCAGCAGGACGGAGCCCGGGATGATGACCACACTTGCCGCTGAGAGCAGGCACAGCTGAAACCGTATATCCAGAACGGTACGCGCGGCTCCGCGCCTGTCCAACATCCGTTGGAACCACAGCGTCCAGATCCCGAGAAGCGCCACGGTGATGGGAATGTAGTGTACTCCGAAAACCCAGGTTTGTTCGGCTCCGCTCAGCGCGCTTGCCTGTCCGGCGGCCCACTCGCCGCGGTATCGCGAACAGAGGATCACCGCCAGCCCGGCCAGGGTCGCCAGCGCTCCCGCCAGGAGCAGTATGCGGTGACGCGGGGCTAGCGATCGGGCTATCCAATAGTAGATCAGTGTGCCCGCGGCCCAGCCGACCGGCAGCGCATGCGCGACATACGCAATTCCCAGCAGCGGAAACGCCGCGGCAATGGCCCACCGGTTCCGGCGGCATGCCAGCGCCAAGGCTCCGAAGCACAGCCCCAGCGAGATATAGAAGTTGAACAAGCCCATGTGAAAAACCCAGCCGTAGGCCAACATCACCAGGCAGGGGGCCACGTGCCAGGGGGCCTTGCGGGGGCGCTGGCGCGAGCACGACCAAACGTACGCGAACGCGCCCCAGAAGAATACCAGGACGGCAAGAGGGACGGCGATGCGCTGGGCTGGTGCGGGGCCGAAGGCGCGCAGCAATCTGCTCAACACCAGATCGAACAGGATGTTATTGGACTGTTTTGCCAGGCTGAGGCCGGGGGCCTGTCCGCGTTCGATCAATTGAGCCAGCCAGGCATTATATAGGTGGCTCGAAAGATCGCCGGCCTGAATGCGCGACTGCCAGAAGCACGGGACCAGTACGAGGATAGAGGCAGCTATGCCAGCCAGCCAGCCCATGGAGCGGTCCGCGGCAGCCGGGCGAGACACACACCCAGGTTTGAGCTCTTGAGGCGCCACTAAGGTACAGGTCATCTACTCCAGTAATCGGCGCCGGGGCGACAGCCAAATAGTCCTGCGTTCTCGCCCGCTCGCCCCCTCAGCCCCCCGGTCCCCTAACGCTCCCTACCAGATCCGCCGATAAGCGAAGCATGAGCGCGAATTTTTCCAGATATCGGTTCTGGTGTTTGACTGCGGCCGTCTGTTTGCCGTGTACGATATGGGCGGCCACCGTCGGCACCGTCGTCCCTATCGGCGGAGATGGCTCCGACCTGGCCCTTGATGAAGCGCGCGGCGTATTATACATCGCCAACTTCACCGCCAACCGTATCGAGCAGATGTCCCTGAAGGACAATTCCATCCACACTTCCATCAGCGTGGCGGCGCAGCCGGGAGCGCTGGCCCTGTCGCTCGATGACCAATACCTGGTGATTGCGCACTATGGCGCCTGGACGTCGGCGGGGCAGTCCTCCAACGCTTTGACCATCATCCACCTGCCGGACTTTACGCAGCGGGTTTTCTCGCTGTCTTCTCCGCCGCTGGGTGTGGCCTTTGGCGCCGATGGGCAAGCCCTGGTGGTCACCACCACCGCGTTTCTATTGGTGAATCCATCCTCCGGCGCGACCAGCACGCTGGCGACCATCGCCGATGTCACGCCCACCATGCTGCCCGCGCAGCCGCCCAATTTCCCGACGCAGATCGTAGCGGCCTCCATGGCCGCGTCGGGTGACGGCTGGCACATGTACGGATTGACCGATACGTTCCAGTTCAGCTACGACGTAGCGTCCCACTGGATCGGGCTCTGGGCTTACACTTCCACGCCTACCATGGGTCCGCGCGTGTTAAGCGTAAACCAGGATGGCTCCTACTATACGGCTGGATGGGCACTGTTTAACGCGCCGGGCAACATGGTGGCGCAATTTGCCAATCCATCCGGCGCCCTCAACATCGGCTCGTCGGTTATCGATTCGGCCGCGGGTCTGATCTACGCGCAGATCCCGCAGGCGGTTTCCACGGTCGTATCGACGTCGTCTACACCGCCGCCGGTCGCGCCGCCAACGCTCGAAATCGTGGCCGCCGACAACTTGACCTTGATCCAGACCCTGCAATTGCCGGAGAACCTGGCGGGCCGCGCGGTGCTCGACTCGGCCGGCGCCAATATGTACTCGATATCGGATAGCGGTGTGCTCGTCCTGCCCGTGGGCCAGCTCAAGAAGCAGCATCGTATCCAAGCCACCCAGGAAGACCTGGTCTTTCGCGGAAATCAGTGCAACCCCGGCCCCACCGTCCAACAGCTCACCATCGTCGATCCTGGCGGCGGAAGCACGGACTTTCAGTTGACGGCCTCGGTCCCCGGTATCAGCATGACCCCTTCGCGTGGCATTACGCCCGCGACGGTGACCGTGCAGGTGGATCCGAACGCCTTCCAATCGCAAACGGGAACCAGCGTGGCCAGCATCGCCATCCAATCCAATTCCGCCGTGAACGTGCCGAATCCGGTGCGCGTGCTGGTCAATAACGCCACGCCGGACATGCGTGGAACGTTTGTGGATACACCCGGCGTCCTGGTCGACGTACTGGCCGATCCGGTGCGCGACCGTTTCTATGTGCTTCGCCAGGACCAGAACCAGGTGTTGGTGTTTGATGGCTCGACGGCTGCCCAGATTGCCATCCTGCGCACCAGCAATACGCCCATTCAAATGGCCATGACCGCCGACAACCAGTATTTGTTAATCGGGCACGACAACTCGCAAATGGCGTACGTTTACGACCTAAATTCACTGCAGGCGTCGGCGCCGATAGTCTTCCCGTTTGGACATTATCCGAAATCCATCGCGGCGTCCGGCAATGCCATTCTGGCGGCCTGCCGTGTGGCCGGGCCGGTGAACACCATCGACAGTATCGATCTGATTTCGCGGACGGCTCAGACTTGGTCCAGTCTGGGTGTCTGGCAAAACTCCATCAACGTGAACACCATGTTGGCAGCCTCGCCAAACGGCTCTTCGATCCTGGCGGTGATGGCGGACGGCAATGTCATGCTCTATAACGCCAGCGCCAACACATTTACGGCTTCGCGACAGGATTTTACGGCGCTCCAAGGCGCCTATGCTGCGTCCAGCCTCAACCAATACGTCGTGGATAACCATATGCTGGATGCGTCGCTGGTTCCCATCATGACGGTGGGACTCGATCAGGACCCGACCTCCGGATTCGCCTTTATGGGCGGGCAGGGGCTGCGCACCATGGCCCCGGCGTCAGGCGCCGCGGGAGTTATCGAACGCGTGGCCGTGGGGGGCGGCGACGCGCTAAGTTCGACGCACATGGTGGAGGCTCCCCTGGTGGGATCGCCGGGAGCGGTCTTTACGCGCACGCTCGCGCCGCTCGCCAATGGCAATGCGATCATCTCGCTGACCACGTCGGGCTTCACGGTGCTTGCCTCGCAATACGATGCGGCGGTGGCGCCGCCCCAAATCGATAGCGTTGTGAATGCGGCCGATTTTTCGCAGGACATGGCGCCCGGAGGTCTGATCACCGTTTTTGGCAGCCAGTTGAGTCCTGTCAACATGGCCACCAATCAATTGCCTCTGCCTACGGCGCTCGGTGACTCCTGCCTGGTAATCAATGGTACTGCCGTTCCCATGCTGTTCGTCTCGCCGCAGCAGATCAATGCGCAATTGCCTTTCAACGCGGCTGGCGACGAAACGCTGGTGCTGTATACGCCTGGCGGCATAAGCAACAACTACAACCTGACGCTCACCTCGGACGCGCCCAGCGTCTTTCTTAGCGGCGTCGCCGGACCGGAAACCGGTATCGCCACTGTCGTCCGCTCGGCCAATAACCAGTTGGTGACGCCCACTAATCCGATTCATCCGGGAGATCAGATCGTGATCTATGCCACGGGCCTCGGTGCGACGTTGCCGTCAGTCCAGGCAGGCGCAGCCGCCCCGTCCAAGCCACTGGCCGTGGTCACGGATACTCCGGTGGTAACCCTGGGCGGCGTCCCCTTGACGCTCGAATTTGCGGGGCTGGCCCCCGGAGAAGTGGGGGTCTACCAGATCAATGTCGCCGTGCCGCATAGTATCGCCCAGGGGATGAGCGTGCCCCTTACCATTACGCAGTCCGGCGGCTCCACCTCGATGAACGTCAGGGTAGTGAAATAACCATTTTGCAGTAGATCGGCGGTTTCCTGAGAATCTCTGGAAACCGCCGATCTATTTAGTTAGCGAGGAATATATGCGATTGACGATTAGACTCGCCATTCTCTCGGGCGTTGGGAGCCTGGCCTGTTTGGCGCAGACGTGGGAAATTGGCGGCGCAGGGGGTGGCACCATTCTGACTGGCCTGAACGCCAACGGACCCGCCGGAACGGCTACCGCAGGCTTCCAGCCCGGTATTGCAGCGGGCTTCGTGTTCGGGCAGAATCTCTATCCGCGGCTGACCGGAGAGTTGCGTTACACCTACTTGCAGGACGATCTGAAGCTCTCTTCGGGCGGCACGCAGGCGACCTTTGGCGCCGGCGCGCATGCCGTCCACTACGACCTGTTATGGCACTTCGGAACGCGTGAAGGCAAAGTGCAACCCTTTGTGGCGGTCGGCGGCGGCATGAAGCTTTTCGAGGGTACGGGTGCGCAAGAGGCCTATCAGCCGCTCAGTCAATTCGCGTACTTCACACACGCACAGCAACTGGAACCGATGATCAGCGTCGGCGGTGGTGTCAGGATCGCGCTTAAGCCCAACGTTTTTCTGCGTGTGGAGTTTCGGGATTATCTGACTCCATTTCCCGGCCAGCTAATCGTGGCTGCGCCAGGCGTGCACATCAGCGGCTGGGTACACGATTTTGTTCCGCTGGTGGGCATCAGCTACCTATTCGGGAAGTAAGGCCCGCTCCACACCGGCCGCTACGGCCGTTTGTAAACGACGCCCTCTTTCATGACCAACAGCACCTTTCCGGTCTGCGCAATATCGACGGTGGGATCGCCGGGCACCGCGACCACATCCGCGATCTTCCCTTTCTCCAGGGAGCCCAGGCGGTCGGCCACTCCCAGCAGCTCGGCATCCACCGACGTTCCAGCTTTCAGCGCCTCGATAGGCGGCATCCCGAGCTTAACCATCAACACGAACTCGCCCGCGTTGCGCCCGTGCGGATAGACGCCCGCGTCGGTGCCGAGCCCGATGCGGATGCCCTGCGCCAGTGCCTTGCGGAAAGTCGCATCAATGGCCGCCACCGCGGCGCGGACCTTGGCGGCGATCTCCGGCGGCATATACACGCCCTTTTCAAGCTGCTGGCCCAGCCACCACGGCGCCATCAGCGTGGGAATGTAATAGGTACCACGAGCGCGCATCATTTCGAGCGCTTCATCGTCCAGGAAGGTCCCGTGCTCGATGGAGTCGATACCCGCGCGGATGGCGCGCTTGGCCCCTGTGGCGCCGTGCGCGTGGGCGGCGGTCTTGCGGCGCAGCGCGTGGGCTTCGTCCACCAGGGCGTCCAGCTCCGCCTGGGTCAGTTGCGGCGTATCCACGTCGTCGGTAAGGGAGAGCACGCCGCCGGTGGCACAGGTCTTGATCACATCCGCGCCGTACTTCACGTTGAAACGGACCGCATTGCGCACGGCGTCCGGCCCGTTCGCCACGCCCTGTTCGATGCCCGTCTCTTTCATCAGCCCGAATCGCACGCCGCCCGAGTCGCAATGGCCGCCCGTGGCGCCGATGGCGTGTGTGGCCACGAGCATCCGCGGCCCTACGATCTTGCCGTCGCGCACCGCGTTGCGCAGGCCCACATCGATGAAGTCCGCGCCGCCCAGGTCGCGGCAGGTGGTGAAGCCGGCCATCAGGGTGTTGCGCAGATTTTCGGTGGCGTCCAGGGCTTGCTCAGCCACTGTTTTGCGCAGGTTGTCGAGAAAGCCCTGCCGCCAGTCTTCAATGTATTCACTGGACAGGTGCGTGTGCGCGTCGATGAATCCGGGCAGCAGCGTGGCATCGCCGAGATCGACCGTTTCCGCGCCGGGCGGAATAGAAGCTTCCGGGCCGACTCCCAAAATCTTGCCGTCCGCCACCACCAGCAGGCCCGGCGACGCCAGCCGGCCAGCCTTGCTGTCGAAAAGACGGGCTGCGCGCAACACCACCGGGCGGGGCTGGGCCGCAAGACAGACGGCCGACCACAACAAAACGGTACAGACGCGCATGGATGTTACTCTAGCATCGATGCCGTCCACCGGGCCCGAGATCGCGTTGCGCGCCGAAAACCTCTCCAAGGTCTACCGCTCCGGCGAGGCGGATCTGGTCATCTTCGCGAATTTGGGCCTGGAAGTGCGCCGCGGCGAAATGCTCGCGCTGGTCGGGGAATCCGGGGCGGGAAAGTCAACCCTTCTACATTTGTTGGGCGGTCTGGACAGGCCCACGACCGGTACGATATACTACGGTTCGATAGACATTTCACGGCTCGCTGATTCGGAACTTGCCTGTTTCAGAAATCGGGAGATCGGGTTCGTATGGCAGATTCACTACCTGCTGCCGGAGTTTACGGCGATGGAAAACGTGATGATGCCATTGCTGATTCGGGGTGTTCCGCACAGTAAGGCGGCTTCGGATTCGCTAGCGAGGTTGGATGAAGTCGGGCTTGGAGCGCGCGCCACGCATCGTGCGGGGGAATTATCCGGCGGAGAGCAGCAGCGTGTCGTACTGGCACGCGCTCTCGTCGGAGAGCCCTCGGTGTTATTGGCCGACGAGCCAACCGGCAACCTGGATTTCCGGACCGGCGAAATGATCTTCGAGCTTTTGGAACGTCTGCATCGTTTACACACGCTCACCTCGGTTTTCGTTACGCACAATCTCTCGTTCGCCAGAAGATGCGATCGTATCCTGATAATGGAAGGTGGGGCCCTCGTGCCTGGTCCCGATAGTACTGCGCAACCGCGAGGGTTCGGGTAGTATCTTTAATAGTAGGGAGCGTCACTGTCATGTTTGAACGGTATACCGAGAAAGCGAGAAGGGTGATCTTCTTCGCTCGATACGAGGCCAGCCAATTCGGCAGTCCTTATATCGAAACCGAGCACCTGTTGCTGGGTCTGCTGCGGGAGGACAAGGCGCTGGCCAACCGTTTTCTGCGGTCGCACGCCGCCGTGGAATCGATCCGGAAGCAGATCGAGGGCCACACCACCATCCGCGAAAAGGTGTCCACGTCGGTAGATTTGCCGCTGAGCCACGAGTGCAAGCGCGTGCTGGCGTACGGAGCGGAAGAAGCGGAGCGGCTGAACCATAAGCACATCGGCACGGAGCACCTGCTGCTCGGCCTGCTGCGCGAGGAAAAGTGCTTCGCCGCGGAAATCCTGCACGAGCGTGGTCTCCGATTATCGACCATCCGGGAAGAACTGGCCCGATCGCAATCCGAAAAAGTCGCTTCCAACCGGCCCAAGGAAAGCTCGCTGCTGGCGGAATTCAGCCGGGACCTCACCCAGGCAGCCATGGACAATTCGCTCGATCCGCTGATCGGACGCGACTACGAACTGGAGCGCGTGGTGCAGATCCTATGCCGCCGCACCAAGAACAACCCGGTGCTGATCGGCGAGCCCGGGGTGGGCAAGACGGCCATCGTGGAGGGCCTCGCGCAGCGCATCGCGGAAGGAGATGTTCCCTCGTTTCTGGCCGATAAGCGCATCCTGGCGCTGGACCTTTCCCTGATTGTGGCCGGCACCAAGTATCGCGGCCAGTTTGAAGAGCGGCTCAAGACCATCATGAAGGAACTGATGGAGAACCAGAACGCCATCATCTTTATCGATGAGCTGCATACACTGGTTGGCGCGGGCTCGGCGGAAGGGTCGCTCGACGCCGCCAATATTTTGAAACCGGCGCTGTCGCGCGGCGAGATCCAGTGCATCGGCGCGACCACGCCCAGTGAATTCCGGAAATCCATCGAGAAGGACCGCTCACTCGAGCGGCGCTTCCAGGCAGTAAAGGTTCCGCCTCCGAGCGAGCAGGATGCCATCAAAATCCTGTTCGGCATCAAGGACCGCTACGAGAAATTCCACGCCGTGGGCTACACCGACGATGCCATTGAGACTGCCGTCTTCACCTCCAGCCGGTACATTCCGGATCGGTTCCTGCCGGACAAGGCCATCGACCTGATCGACGAGGCCGGCGCGCGCGTGAAATTGCGGCAGACCACCCTGCCGAGCGACCTGGCCGATATCCAGAAACGCATCAAGTTCATCGTGCACCGCATGGAGAACGCCATCGCCAACCACGAGTTCGAGAAGGCCCGCTTCTACTCCGACGAGGAGCGCAAAGAACGCGAGAACATGCGGCAGTTGCGCGAGAAGTACAACCTGGACGACTCTTCGACTGGGATCGTCACCAAGGACGATATTGAGGATGTGGTGGCGCGCTGGACTGGCGTGCCGATGACGGCCATCCGTGAAGAAGAGATCACCAAGCTGCTGCGCATCGAAGAAGAGCTGCACAAGCGGGTGATCAGCCAGGAGAAGGCCATTTCCGCGTTGGCCCGCGCCATCCGCCGTTCGCGCGCGGGTTTGAAAGCGACGGCGCGGCCGGCCGGATCGTTCCTGTTCCTGGGTCCCACGGGCGTCGGCAAGACGGAGGTGGCGCGGGCCCTGGCTGCCTTCCTGTTCGGCAGCGAAAAATCGCTGATCCGCTTCGACATGTCGGAGTTCATGGAGAAGCACTCGGTCTCCAAGCTCATCGGGTCGCCCCCGGGATACGTAGGCTACGAAGAGGGCGGCCAGTTGACCGAGCGGGTGAAGCGCTCGCCCTATTCGATTATTCTGCTGGACGAAATCGAGAAAGCCCATCCGGACATTTACAACATCCTGTTGCAGGTTTTCGAGGATGGCCAGTTGACCGACGGCCTGGGCAACACGGTGGACTTCAAGAACACCATCATCATCATGACCTCGAACCTGGGCGCGCGGTTCCTGGAGAAGCGCGGGCACCTGGGGTTCTCGGCCCCCGCCGGCGAAGGCATTCCGTCGAAGATCGAAGACATGGTGCGCGGCGAAGTGAAGCGCGCCTTCAACCCCGAATTCCTGAACCGTCTGGACGACATCATCCTGTTTACCTCGCTGGTGGACGAGGATCTGATCCAGATCATCGAGCTGATGGTGGGCCAGATCAACGTGAACCTGGAGGCCAAGCAGCTCAAGATCCGGTTGACTCCGGACGCCGCGAAATACCTGCTGGAAAAGACCTGCGCGGACCGCAGCTATGGCGCGCGGCCGCTACGGCGCGCGCTGCAAAAGTTCATCGAAGATCCGCTATCCGAGGCGCTCATCCAGGGCGTGCTGCCGCGGCCGGGTGAGCTGGAGGTTTACCTCGGCGACACGGGCATCTTCTACCGGCCCATCAATGTCGAGCTGCCGGTCGGCGCGGGCGCGGAAGCGGAGCCGGTGGCGGGGACGCCGCTGTACACGTTTTAGAACGATCATAATCGTGACGCGCTCTTCAAGAGTTCGCAGAGGTCGTGAATGTCGGAGGGGCTAGCGTCGCCGACGACGAAGTAGCGGAGTCCCCCTTCCGCCCACGTCTCGCTGCTGAAGGCCAGCTTCCTACGGAGCGACGCTCCCGAATTCAGGCGGCTCAGCTCGGCCCGGTTTTGGAATATGAAAACCGAAATCTGATGTTTTCGGACTTCAAACAGCAGGTGTGCGCCGGGGCTTTGCTGGAAGTAGTCGAGGCGTCCACCGGTAAGCTTGAAGGGAGAGTTCTGCACCTCCGGCAGGTTGAAAGTAAACGGGAGTTTGCCTTGAAACCACGGTTTCACCGTATGTCGGTCGGATGACACCACGTCCACTGGATTAGCGCTGGCCAACGTGGAAACATGAAGGTCCGCGAGCTCACTCAGGGCCTGCTCACTATGCGAGCTTTGCAGCCAAACGGTTGCGGAAATCAGGATCAAGACGAGCGCGGCGGCGGCGGCGAAGATCGGTACCCATCCCCTAACCCACCGTGGACCCTTCGCCGCGCTGACGCTCTGTTCGATTTTTTGCCGAAACTCCGGCCGGGGAGAAAACCGGCGCCCGACGGCCTGATTCATTCGCTTCAATTGCAGGCGGCTGAGCGCGTCCGCGGCGCAGGTCGGACATGTTCGCAGATGCGCTTCCACTTCCGTCAACTCGCCGTCGGAAAGCTCGGAGTCCACGTATCGGTCGAGTTTCTCACCCCAGCCGCAACTCATTTAGAAGCTCCATGCACCTTCGTCGCTAGTAATTCGCGCATCGATTTCCTCGCCCGCGACAGTCGTGACATTACCGTACCGATCGGGATTCCGAGCGCCTCAGCAATCTCCTGATAGCTCATCTCCTCCATATCGCACAACAGGATCACTTCGCGGAACGGGACCGGCAGCCGTTCGAGCGCATTCTGTACTGCCTGCTGATCCGCTCGCGCAAGTAGCACTGACTCCGGTGTATCGGACGTTGCCGGCAGCAGCGCTGCGCCTTCTTCAAGGTCGAGCGGCTCAGTCATCTTCACACTCAGCCCGGTGCGCGACGTCAGAAACGTGTTCCGCAAAATGCGGTACATCCAGGCGCGAAGATTGCTTCCTTGTCGGAATGACACGAAACCCTTGAGCGCCTTTAGGTACGTCTCCTGCACGAGGTCTTCAGCCTCTTCCCGGTTCTGCGTAAGCCAATACGCGAAGCTGTACAGCGAGGCGAACATTGGCATCGCCAGCGTTTCGAACGACTGAGCATCGGTGCGCCGGTCTGTCACCACTCGATATGGTAACCTCCTGCATCGGTTCCAGCGGCAGCCGGTTTCACAAACGTCTGCTCATCAGGCGGCAACCTCACGAATCGACGGACTGCCTTTTCCATGGGACCCATCCAGCTGTCTCTCTTCTTTTTTCCTGATGAGGAGCGCATCCAGGGACCAATTTCCCGGGCCGTTGACGAACAAGAAGGCCGTCGTTAACAGTTGAGCATACTCGGACCGGACCTCATGCAAGACGGCCCATATCCCAAACTGAGGCGGCGACGGCGGCAGAGGCAGTGGCGATGTCCCGAGATACAGCGAGATTTTCGTCGAAAGTATGGCCACGATCATCTCTACGATGAAGGGAATTGCAATCAGCCGCGTCATGAGGCCTGAAAGCAACAACAATCCCCCAACGATCTCAAGGCCGCCGACAAAGTTGGCGGTCATATGAGGAAACGGCATACCCAATTTCGTGAAGCGACCGACTCCCTGATTTGCGTAAACAAACTTCAAGACCCCCTCCCACAGGAACACTCCTCCTGCCATTAATCTCAGAAGTAGCGTAGACGTTGGACCCTTCGTGGGCGGATTCAAAAGCGACGTTAGGACGTTTTTCATACGGTTTTTCCTTCCTTTCATTTGGACCACAGAGTTCGTCGAGCGGCTTTCCGCCCGTTCAGTGTTGATAACTGGGAAGTGAAGCGTTTATTCCCGGGTCTAGAACCGGCACTTCACCAGTGTCCACAGCGCTTCGAATCCATCGCGCGCACGAATCTTTTTCCCGTCGGCGATCGCTCGCGCATTGTAGCTCACCGGAACCTCCAGGATTCGATAACCCAGCCGTAGCGCCTTGGCAGTCACTTCCGGACAGAACTCAAAACGCCGGCACTCGAGCTGCATCTGCCGCAGAACCGAAGCGCGGAATGCCTTATAGGCCGTCGCTTCGTCGGTAAGTCGGGCGTTATACAGCAGGTTCGCGACAGCGGTCAGTATCCGATTGGCGACTAGATTGGGGAGCGCCATGGCTACGCGCTTGCCGAGGAAACGGGAGCCGTAGACGATGTCGGCCTGCCCGCTCACTATGGGTTCCAGAATGCGCGCGTAATCGTTCGGATCGTATTCGAGATCGCCATCTTGAATCAGCACGATATCGCCGGAAGCCAGCGCGATTCCAGCGCGGATCGCCGTACCCTTGCCAGCGTGGGCCGCCGAGCTATGGCCCGCAATGATCCCCGCCCGGGTGTGTTCGCCGAGTATCTGCGCGGTTCCGTCCGTCGAGCCATCGTCAATGACAATGATCTCGCTCGTGCAGCCCGCAGGCAAAGGCGCCTGGCGCACGCGCTCCAATACCTGAGGGAATGTGCGGAATTCGTTATAAACGGGAATGAGGATCGAAACCTTCATGGCTTCCGCAGCACAGTGAAAAGCGACTGGCCGAAGGGGGGCGGCGACAGCCCCTCGACCCGCGACAGGATGGGGACCAGGCACCTGTCGAAAATTGCGATCTGTCCTTCCGACTGGGCTTCACGCCGGAAAACGTGGGAGTTCAGCCACCAACCGAAGAAGCCGGCGAAGTTCACATAGTGGAGCTTTGTAATGAGCAGCCCCGTTGCTTGGGCCAGCCCGGCGATCGAGGTCCGGTTGTAGCGCCGATGATGCCCGAGATTCCAATCGATCGGGCCATACAGGGCCTGGAAGGCGGGCACCAGCAGCACGATCACTCCGCCCGGCTCCAGGACGGAAGCCATCGCCGCCAGGGCTTTACGATCGTCCGCGATATGCTCCAATACGTTGAGGCACACGCAGGAGTCCGGGTGAAACCGCGCCACGCCGGAGAATTCCTCGCTGCCGGCATCGCACACGAAGGCATGCAGGTTGGGCCGGCTCGGATATCGTTCTATGAGGCGTTCGATGCAATCGCGCTCACCGTCGATGGCAATGACGGCCTCGCGGTCGAGAAGCGTCCGGGTGAAATTGCCGAGGCCGCAGCCCACCTCCACCACGCGCCGGCCTAACTCCGGGGTCACCAGGCGGCTCTGCCACGCGAAGTAGTTTTTCGCCTGGGCCATGCGCTCCTGATCTGCTATGTTGTAAGTTGACGCGCGCACGGCCCGCCTTCGCTCCGCCTGAACTCATATTCTAAGAGACTGCATGTTTCCGTTGCACCTCTTCGGCTTTGCGGCAAGCGATCTCATCGAGTTGGCCCTGGCGGCGCTGCTGCTGGCATTCGCTCTGGCATGGCGCCCGTGGATAGAGCCCTGCGCCGCCCGGCTGGCCACGAGGACCGGCTGGTGCATGCTGCTGCTGGCGCTGCTGCCGGTGGCGCTGCGGCTATTGCTTCTGCCGAGCCATCCAGTCCCCTCGCCGGATATCTATGACGAATTCGGCCACCTGCTGGTTGCCGATACGCTACGGCATTTCCGCCTGGCAAATCCAGCGCACCCGCTGCACCAGTTCTTCGAAACGTTCTTTGTGTTGCAGGAGCCGACTTATAGCTCGATCTATCCGATCGGCCAGGGTCTGGCGCTGGCATTCGGGTGGACCATCTTCGGCCTGCCCTGGGCGGGCGTGGTACTTCCAGTAGCGGCCCTGTGCGCGCTCTGCTACTGGATGCTGCGAGCTTGGACGACGCCGGGATGGGCGCTGGCCGGGGGCCTCCTCGCGGTGATGGAGTTCGGCCCGCTCAATCACTGGATGAACGACTATTGGGGCGGCGCCCTTCCCGCGGCCGCGGGATGCCTGGTCTTTGGAGCGCTGCCCAGATTGCGCCACCCTGTGTATAGTCAACGAGGCAGCGGCCTGCGCACCGCGGTCCTGTTAGGCGCCGGCGTGGCGATCCACTTACTCACTCGTCCCTACGAATCTATCTTCCTGGTCCTAAGCATAATCCTGTTCTTCGTGCCTGTTATGGGCAGGAAGGAAGAGCTGCGAGCTTTGCTGAAACCGGCTGTGGCGGCAATCTTAGTAGTGACTCCCGCAGTCGGCATCACATTACTCCAGAACAAAGAAGTCACGGGCAACTGGTTGACTTGGCCCTATACACTGAGTCAATACCAGTACGGCGTGCCGGCGGTGCTGACCTTTCAACAGACTCCCGTGCCGCACCACGAGCTTACCCGCGAACAGGAGCTTGACTATCAAATGCAGAGCGCCTTTCGCGGAGACCATGTGGAAACTATCGGAAGTTACCTGGCTCGCCTCGAGTATCGCATCCGCTTCTATCGTTTCTTCTTTCTCGCTCCGCTCTATCTGGCGCTGCCGGCCTTCTTCGCCGCTCTCCGCGAGTTCCGGTACTTCTGGGCGCTCCTCTCGATACTCATCTTCGCGCTCGGCATAAATTTCTTTCCGGCGTTTCAATTTCACTACATGGCCGCGGTAACATGCCTTTTTATCCTGGTAAGTGTGACCGGACTGCAACAATTAAGCCGGTTGAACATCAAAGCGGCCCAGGTAATCTTCTTCTTGTGCATAGCACAGTTTCTGCTATGGTACAGCGCCCATCTATTCGAGAATGACGATTGGTCGCTCGCCATACGGCAGTACCAGACTTGGCAGACCATCAATCACCAGAATCCGGAGCGGCGGATTTCGGTCAATAACCAGCTTGCGCGGATTCCGGGCAAGCAGCTCGTATTCGTGCGCTATTGGCCGCGTCACATCTTCCAGGACGAGTGGGTGTACAACTGGGCCGACATTGACGGTGCGCGCGTAGTCTGGGCTCGCGACCTGGGCGCGGCGGAGAACGAGAAGCTTCGCCGCTACTATCCGGACCGTAGCGTGTGGCTGCTCGAACCGGATGCCCGGCCGCCGAAACTGACGCCCTACTGAGACACCGGCTATTCGCCCAGCCGCTCGGGCATATCCGCCAGAACGTAGCCCATCACCGCCATGGCGGCGATGTTGAGCCGGAAGTCCTGCGGGTTGACTTTGTCCACCGTGTCAGTCCGCGTATGGTGCCAGTCGAAGTAGTGTGTGCCGACGGTGAAAAGACCAAGGCCTGGAACGCCATCGTGCATCAACGGGCCGATATCGGAGCCGCCGCCGCCTTCGTGAATGGTATCGGCGCCGATAGGCTCGAGCAGTCGCCCGATCTCCTTGGCGCGAGCAAGCGCCGGCCCGCCGGGGCTCAGGCCGAAGCCCACGGGCTTTTCGCCGCCGCCGTCCATTTCGATGGCGGCCACATGATTGTGGATCGCGTCGCCCACCATGGCGCGATAAGCGTGGCCGCCGGCTCCCCCATTTTCTTCGTTGGTCCAGAAGATTACGCGCAAGGTGCGTCGCGGGCGCAGACCCAGTTTTTTGATAATAGCCGCTGCTTCGAGCGACGCCATGATACCGCTGCCATCGTCCTGAGCGCCTGCTCCCACATCCCACGAATCGATGTGGCCGCCCATAACCACGATCTCATCGGGCTTCTCCCGCCCGCGGATTTCGCCCATAACATTGTTTGAATCGGCATCCGGCATCATGTGCGCTTCCATGTATAAGTGGACGGTGACGGGCTCGCCCGAATCGCTGAGGCGCTGTACGAGCGTGGCATCTTCAAACGTAATAGCGGCTGCCGGAATCTTCGGGTCGGCGTCGGAATACTGGAGCGCGCCGGTGTGCGGGGTCTGCATGGCGAGCGAACCCACCGAGCGCAGCAGCATTGCCACGGCGCCCAGTCGCGCGGCGCGCGACGCGCCTGTAACGCGATAGGTCACCGTTTTTCCGTAACCTTCGTACGGAACGTTGAAGAGCACTATCTTGCCCGCGACCTTCTCGCGGCCCAAGGCATTCAGAGCTTCGAACGTGTCAACGGTAACCACCTGACCCGTGATGCCGTCCGCCGGCGTGGCCACGCTGCCGCCCAAACCCAACATAGTGAGCGTGTGGCGTACCGGTTCGACGATGGAGGCTTCTTCGCGGCCGCGCACCCAATGCGGCACCTTGACCGCGGGCGTGGATACATTTTCCAACCCGTCGCGCTTCATCTGCGCGGCGGCCCATTGGATGGCGTCGTTCAACGAGGTCGACCCACTTATACGGTTGCCGATGCGGTCACAGAGATACGAAAGCTTGGCGTAACCGTCCTGGTCGATTAATGCGGCGGCGATAATCTGCAAGGAGACATCCTTGTACGATTCGTAGAGCGGCGGCGCGGCGGCTGCCAGGGCCAGCGGCGCCAAGAGCAGAGAGATGCGCGAGAGGGACATTCCGATAGTCTACCCTTCCAGTACCCGTTTCAAGTCTTCCTGCCGGTAGCAGTGCGCGAACGCGGTCTCGCGCGGAATACGGCCGATGCGCACTAACTCCGCCAGAGACTGCTCCATGGTGATCATGCCTTCGGCGCGGCTGATGGTGAGCTGGCTGCGAAGCTGGTGGTCGTCGCCCCTGCGGATGAGGTTGCGCACGGCATCGGTGGCGGTCATGATCTCGAGCGCGGGGTAGCGGTTGATGCCATCGGCCGCGGGGACCAGTTGCTGGGCGATGACCGCCGCGAGCGCCAGCGACAATTGCTGCCGCATCTGCGGCTGGTATGCGGCCGGAAAGGAATCCAGGATGCGAGAGATGGATTGCGGCGCATCGTTGGTATGCAAAGTCGAGAACACCAGGTGCCCGGTTTCCGCGGCGGTGAGCACGGTTGCCATGGTTTCCGGATCGCGCATCTCGCCTACCAGGATCACGTCCGGCGTCTGGCGCAGAATGCTGCGCAGCGAGTTCACGAAGTCGGGCGTATCGTGGCCCACCTCGATCTGCTCGACGATCGAGCTGCGGTTGGTGTGCTGATATTCGACGGGGTCCTCGATGGTGACGATGTGCGCCCGGCGGCGTGTGTTGATGAGGTCGATCATCGCGGCGAGCGTGGAGGTTTTGCCGCAGCCGGTGGGGCCGGTCACCAGCACGAGTCCCTGGCGGCGCTCGGCGAGTCGCGCCAGCGTGGCGGGCAGGTGCAGCGATTCAAGCGATGGAATGCGCGCGGGCAAGAGGCGAATACTGGCGGCGAGCGTGCCGCGCTGGTGGTGAATGTTGGCGCGGAAGCGGCCCATGGGATCGCGGGCGAAACAGAAGTCTACGGATTTTTTCTTTTGCAGCTCGTCGTATTGGCGTGCATCCACCAGCGGCAGCACCAGATTGCGGATATCGTCGGGAGTGAGCGGCGGTCCCACGGCGGGAGCCAGGGCTCCGTTCACGCGCAGAGCCACAGGTGTGCCGGCGATCAATAGCAGGTCGGAAGCGTTCTGCCGGCCGGCGAAGGCCAGCAGCCGATCGATCGAGCCGTCGCCCTGGGAAGGCCGCGCAGGCGTGGGCTGCTCGGCTGGGCGCGAGCCTGGGGCGGCCCGGTTCAGCTCTTCCACGATACGGCTTAGCTCGTGGTCATAGCCCGCCATCGCTCAAGCCTTCGGCCCATCGGGAGGAGGGGGAGGAGCGGGGGGCTCAGCGGCCGGCTCCGGTGTGACCCTCTCGACGATGATGGTGAAGTGAGCCAGATGCGCGGCAATCGCCCCTACCGCCGCCAGAATCGGTGCAGCAACGACGCCAATAGCCGCGACAGTTAGCGGGATCTCTATGAATGTGTGGCCGTGCTCATCCCGGATAATGATGCGGCGGACGTTGCCCTCGTGTATGATCTCCCGGACTTTGTCCACCAGTTCTTTGCCGAGGACTTTGAACTCTTCCAGCGTGACGCGAAAGCTTTCCATGGGGTAAGTTACCAGTGTAGCGCGCCGCTATGGCACCGGCAGGAGCTGTATACCGTTCTGTTCCGGACTGGGCGCTTCAGGCTTGGGCGCAACCGGCGGCGGCGCCGGCCGATAGGGCTCGATCCTGGGAGGCCGTGCGTCCGGCTCCAGCAGCCAAACCGTGCGCTCGGGATAATAGCGGCGCAGCTTCTCGTTATCCGCGGGACCCTGATCCTGGGCCCAAACTACTCTTGATTTGTCGATATCCGCCGCATTCCGCACCCACTCTGCAAACGTGTGCCGCGGCCAGTAGCGCACGAATACCAGTTGCTTTCCCCCCGCCTGCGCGAGACGGTCGTTGACCGCGATCCGCCCGTCGGGATCGCCGTGATTGACGAAGTCCCAGGTTTCGTACTGGAGCACCGCGATCGCCGCATTCTCGTTGGCGAATAAGTGGAAGCCGTACCAGAAAAGAAAGCCCGCGACACACAGGATGACCAGTAACTGGGAGGCTGCCAGGCCCGCCGAGTCTCCCCGGATCTTCCATTGACTCAGCCGATCGAGCCCGGTCACGCTCACCAGCACGAAGAGACAAGCCGCGGCGGCGATGTAATGCGGATAGAAGTAAGGATAGAAGTTATCGCCCAGGCTGAATATGAGGAGGGCCAGGATGACCCAGAGGAATCGAAACTCCCGCAGTGAGAGAAGAAAGAACGGCAGGGCCAGATAGAGCGGCGGGAGGAAGAAGAAGCGGTAGAAGCGCACGCGGCTGGCGAAGCGCTCCGCATAAGTACCGATGGTTTCGGCGCCCTGGCCGTGAATGGCGGATTGCGCGTCGTAGTCGAGTTGTTGATCCACTGTAAGCGGCACGTGCGGTGTTGGATTCGGCTGGAACGTAAACGTGGTAGGCACGCCGTACTGATACCGGCTGAGCACATAGGGAAGCGTGGTCCAACTGCCTGTCACTTGCTTGTTTTGGACGAGCGTCAATCCCACCGCCGGCAACGCGGCCAGTATGGCGACTGAAGGTGTCCGCACAAGCTTGCGCCATCCCGCACGGTGGCGCAGCTCCGGGACGAAGAACAGGAGCACCACGAATACAAGAAGAACGCATTCAAATGGCCGGGCCAGCAGTTGGATGCCGATGCCCAACCCCAGCAAAACGGCATCGCGGGTGCGGGAGCCTCGCTCAGCGCGGTGCAGTCTCGGCAGCGCGCCAAACACAAGGCATCCCGCCGTGGCTGAAACGGCGCCGCCCCAATAGGTATTCATCCAATAGCGGAGTGGGCCGAATTCGATCACGGCCAGCAGTCCTCCCACGAGCGCCCAACCCGGCGTAGTCCACGCCCGCAGCATCCAATAGCACAGCGAGCAAAGCGCCGCGACCGAGAGCACCACTCCAGCCCAGGGATGGCCGAAGATCAGCCGCCCGAGCGCCAGAGCCACACCCTGACCGATCGGAAAAATGGAGCTGTAAGCCGGCTGCTGCACTACGAAGACAGTCTCGAAGAACTGGTGCAGGGGATGCGACGGATTCGCCAGGCGCCCGTGCAGCAACGTGTCACCGGCCAGCAGGTGGGCGAAATCGTCGGCGCCGCCGGGGGTGGGGACGGGGCTCTGGGATAGCAGCGCCAACCTGAGAGCGATCGGCAGCACCGCCAGCAGCAGCATCGAGAGCCAGGTGCGCCGCGCAAGGCTCTGTAGGTAGGTGATGGTCCGTGCGTGGAACAGGATGAGCAATACGAGCAGCGCGGCGAGTCCCAGCTCGACGAAGTCGTCGGCGCCGAAACCGATGGGATTGTGGAGAGGCAGGAACGAGCGAAAGAGCCGGAACAGAAACATCGGCGTGCGCTCCATCATACAATGGGTGAATGCGCTTCGCTACAGTTTTATGCGCGTTGGCTTTCGCTACTGCCGGTTTCGGCGATACCCTGACACTGCGCAACGGCCAGGTAATCACCGGGACCTACATGGGCGGGACTGCGCGCACGGTCAAGATGGAAGTGGGAGATGCGATCAAGACCTACGACGTATCGGACATCGCCACGCTGCAATTTACGGCGGGGACGACTACTTCATCCGCTGGCAAGGAACAGAAAACCCCCGCGCCGTCCAAAACGCCGGGCCGGATATGAGACTGGCGCTGGCGCTACTGGTTTCCGCAATGGGGCTATCGGCACAGAAGCCGCTAGTCGAAGGTCTGCCGGATAGTCCCGTCCAGGTGATCATCTACGAAGACTTGCAGTGCCCGGACTGCGCCAATTTCCGGCGCATGATGGATGAAAAGATCCTGCCGCGTTACGCGGGCAAAGTAGCCTTTGTCCATCGCGATTTCCCGTTAGCCAAACACGCCTGGGCGCGCCGGGCCGCCATCGCGGCGCGGTTTTTCGCGGACCGGAAGCCCGAGGCGGCGCTGGAGTACCGGCGTTACGCCATGGCCGGCATCCCAGTCACCAACGAGAGTAACTTCAACCTGCGGCTGGCCAGTTTCGCCAAGGCGCATGATGTGGACCAGGAGGAGGCCATCGCGGCGCTCGCCAATCCACGCTATGCGGAACTGGTGGAGAAAGACTATCAGGACGGCGTGTCGCGCGGCGTGGTTCACACTCCCACGGTCTTCGTGAATGGCGAGCCGTTCATCGAGACCTTCACCATCGAGGAGATTTCGAAAGGCATCGACGAGGCCCTTGCCCAAGCCCGCTAGCGCCATTAGCATCGTCACCGGCGCCAGCCGTGGGATTGGCCGCGCCATCGCCGTGGAGCTTGCGCGGACGCATCGCGTGATCGCCACTTACAAGAGCAATGTGGAAGCCGCCGAGAGCCTGGCGGAGGAGACGGGCGTCGAGATGGTGCGGTGCGACATCTCATCGGCCGCGGACCGCGCCGCGCTGATCAGCCTGGCGCACGAGCGGTCCGGCAGCCTGGAGCTGCTGGTCAACAACGCCGGCATCGCCCAGCGCGAGCGGCGTGACGTGCTGGAGAGCTCCGAGGAGAGCTTCGACGAGCTGATCGCGACCAATCTGAAGGGCCCGCATTTTCTGAGTGGAATGGCCGCGCGCTGGATGCTGGAGCGGGGCAGCGGCCGCATCGTATTCATCACTTCGATTTCGGCTTACGCAGCTTCGGTGAACCGCGCCGAATATTGTATTTCAAAGGCGGGCCTCAGCATGTCGGCCGCGCTCTACGCGCAACGGCTGGCCGCGCATGGCATTCAGGTCTTCGAGATCCGCCCCGGCATTATTCGCACGGACATGACTCGGGGAGTCGAGAAAACATATAGCGATCGCATCGCCGCGGGCCTGCTCCCGCAGCCGCGCATGGGCGAAGGCGCCGATGTGGCGCGGGCGGTGCGCGCCATCGCCGACGGTCTGCTGGATTACTCCACCGGCCAGGTGATCGACGTAGACGGCGGATTTCATTTACGAAGTCTTTAGGACTTTTTTTCACTCATCGGCGCACCTTTGCGCGCCCCGGAATCGTCCAACACGCATATGAAGAGTACCGACATTTTCCCGGGCTGGTTTCGCATCCTGCGGGGGAGGACCCCGCTACTATCGATCGAGATCACCAAGGAGTGTCCCCTGCGCTGTCCGGGCTGTTACGCGTACCAACCTGATCATGTGGGTAACGGGGTGGAGCTTCGGCAGCTCAGCGATTTCCGTGGAGCCGAGCTGGTCGAGCAAGTTCTGGAGCTGGTCCGGCGGCTTCGTCCTCTGCATGTGTCGATTGTCGGAGGCGAGCCACTGGTGCGCCTCCGCGAGCTGAATGAGCTGCTGCCCGAGCTGAACCGGCTTGGAATCGAAGTGCAGTTAGTCACCAGCGCCGTGCGGGCGATCCCCGCCGAGTGGAGCCTGCTCGACAATCTGCACCTGGCTGTATCGATCGATGGACTCCAGCCGGAGCATGACAAGAGACGCTTTCCGGCAACCTACAAGCGCATTCTGGAAAACATAGCGAATCATCGGGTCATAGTGCATTGCACCGTTACGCGGCAAATGCTCCGCGCCGCGCCCGTAGAAGGTTACCTGGCGGAGTTTGCCCGGTTTTGGTCGGAACGCGGCGAGGTGCGCAAAATCTGGTTCAGCCTATACACGCCGCAGGAGGGCGAACGCTCCGAAGAGCGATTGCTCCCGGAGGACCGCCTGGCGGCGATCGCCGAACTCGCGCGAGTGAGGGAGCAGTTTCCGAAGGTGGACCTGCCGCCCTCGGTCTTGAACGCGCTCCGCGATCCGCCGAGCTCACCGCAGAAGTGCATTTTCTCCCAAGTGACCGCCTGCTATTCGGCCGACCTGAAATCCCACGTCACGCCATGCCAGTTCGGCGGGCAGCCGGTGTGCCGGGAGTGCGGATGTATAGCCTCCGCGGGCATGGTTGCCGTGGGCCAGTATCGCCTGGCCGGTATCGTGCGCGTGGCGGATATCTTCGCGGCCTCACGAGCAATCGGGCAGCGGATCGCAAACGGAGCCGTGACCGTAGGGAGCGGTCAGAACTGAAATCGCAACTGCAGGTCGATGCGCCGGTTGTCGGTGGGAGTCTGCTCGGCCGCGAATCCACCTGAGATAGCTGTCGACTGCAAGAAAAAGGGCGAGCCCATAATGCCCACGGGCGGCGCATAGTTCACATGGTTGAACATGTTGCGCGCGCTGATGGAAAGGGTCAAGTTATAGCGATGCTCAGTGGTGGCGCCGCCGCCAAAAGGTCCTCCGGGGCCGCCACGGCCGCCGCCACCAAAACCGCCAAAGCCTCCACCACCGCCGCCGCGCCCTCCACCGCCGCCGGGACCGCCGCCGCCGGCATTGGCATGGGCTCCGCCACTCGATCCCTCGTATTTCGTCGGGCCGAATCCCCAGGTGCGGCTCAGACGCATGTTCACACTGAACGTTGACGGGCCCGTGCCGTAATTGCGCGGGAGAAGCGGTTCGCCCGGCTGCGGATTCGTATTCAAGTATCCGAAAGGAGTCAAGACAATATTTTGGCCAGGGCCGCTGGCCAAGGCCGGCCGGGCGTTGAAGATGCCATCGTCCAGGTAGTCTCCGCCCGTGGTGATGTTATAGGGCAGACCGGAGCTGGCCAGGATGAATGGAGAAAGCGTGATCTTCAAGGGCGCCATCACCGACCCGAACAGGAACATGCGGTTCTCGACAGCCAGAGCCGCCCGGCTCCACTCGCCATTCAAATCATATTGGTTGACCGGAGTGGATGTGCCGCAGCCATATGTGGAAGCGCACAGGGTGCCATCCGTGTTGCTGTGCGCCGTGCTCCAGATATAGGCGCCGGAGACAGTCACGCGGGTGCCAATTGCCGTATTTACCCTGGCGATGGCTTGTAACTGCTTCAACAGACCATCCGATTGGTATTGAAAAAGGTCTCCGATATTTCCATAAGGCCGCAGACCATCGGCCATCGGCGCATTGATGTCGCTGGTCACGAACTGGCGCACGCCTCGTGTGTCTGTAAGATTCACGGAAACGGTAGTCCGGCGAGTTAATTGGCGCTCGACGGCAATCGCACTCTGGATCAGATACGGCGCGCGAAGGTCATCCCCCGCGATAAACCGGGCTGAATTCTGATCGGCCGTCAGCGTGGAAAGAAAGCCCGGAGGAAGACCGTTCGGATAGAAGAACGAAGGGTTTGTCACGACATAAGAAACCTGGTTCACTCCGTTATATTCCGTGGTGGAGAGGTTATACTGGTTGGCATAGCGGATGTAGAACATGCCGAAGCCGCCCCGGATTACGGTCTTCGGAGTGCTTCTCCCGCCAGGCCGGCCAGGCGCCCAGGCAAACGAGAAGCGCGGCGCCGCGTCGTGCCAGTCGTGAATATTGGTTTGGCCTTCCCAACGCAAGCCGGCGCTCAGTGTCAGAGCGGACGTGGCGCGCCAATCATCCTGCACGAATGCGCCCAGGTCGAACATATTGGAAGACACCCGGGGATTGCCGCCATTGATGGTAAACAGGTTGGGCTGACCGGCCTGATAAGCGGGCAGTGATAGAAATGAAAACGTGCCATTGAAGTTTGACGGCGTGTAGTAGCGCAGGATATCGTCTCTCTCGCGCGCCCCAAACTTAATAGTGTGCTTACCGTGCGTCACGGTGGTGTAGTTCTGGAGCTCGTAGTTGTTTTCCCCCAAAGTGGTGTGGCCCAGGCCCGAGCCTCCGTATACGAAGGTGTCCGGCACGGTCACCTGTGGAGCGTTGGATTGCGCGGTTTCGTCGGTCATGTAACGGTTGTACTGAAAACGCGTCTCATTTACGGCGATGGTTGAGAGGACCGCGGTTTCGGTGACCTGGACCAGGTGCTGCCCCTGCGTGTAGCTATATCCGCTGTCAGGAAGATTGTAGAGACCCACGCCCCACACGTCCCTGTCAAGATACAGATAGGAGTATCGCACGCTCAGGGTATTATTGGTGCTCAGTTGCCAGTCCATGCGCGGACTGATGGTGGTGCGCTGCTGCGGTGTCGGAGTGAATCCCCGGTCGGGCTGGAATGTAACGGGATTGATCGCATTGAGGATGCCGTTGTCGTCAATCTGGCGCCGCTCAAAATCCAGAAAGAAGCTGGCATGGCTGTTAATGGGCCCGCTCAAGTTTCCGCCGTAGGTCTGAGACCGAAAGGCGGGGAACGGCGAGACAGTGATGAACGGGTTTCGCGCGTTCCAGACTCCATCGCTGATGTCATAAGAAGCCGTGCCATGAAATTTGTCGGAACCGGGCTTGGTGAAGATTTCGATGCGCCCGAACCCGAGCTTGTCGTATTCGCCGGAAAAAGGATTCTGGTTGATGCGAATCTCGCGGATGGATTCCTTCGGCGGCAGACGTCCGCTGGAGAATCCATCGATGTAGATCTCGCCGCCATTGGGTCCGGCGGAGGGTCCCGCCAAGGCTTGCAGATCCTGCTGCAGATCGTCCGGGTCGTCCGGCAGGGCCGCCAGATCGGCCCCTTTAAACACGAGCGCGTCAACGTTCTGCGAGGCCTGCAGGCCCAGTTGGTTGGTATTCTCCTCAGCCACCGTGACTTCCTGCTTCACCTCTGCCGGTTTCATGACGATGTCGCCATGCGCAACCTGTGCCGTCGCTACCGATACCGCCACGCCCCCACTCTGCGCCATGCCTTGGAAGGTTGCGGAGACCGAGTAGGTGCCGGGCGGAACGCCGCGAAAAGTATACGCGCCATCAGACCCGGTCGGCATCTGCTGGGTGTTGCCATTCTCGTCGGTCAGCGTTACCACGACGCCCGGAATGACCGCGCCGGAGGCGTCTTTCGCCGTACCGGTTACGGTTCCCCCGCTTGCGGATGGACGGATGGGCTTGGCCGCCTGTGCGGGCGCGGGCTTAACAGTCTGCGCCAGAGAGAACGCAGCCGTCAGGAGGGCGAGCGTGAGGATACATATTTTGCGGTCCATAAACGTCGAGAAGGACACAGGGGTGCAACCGGATGACTCATACTATTGGCGACTGTTTCCCCCCTACGGTTACGGCCCTGGGCGCAGATTACGTCGGTTGCAGCACACATCCGGTCCATATGCTGATAATAAGCGAGTTGCGCTATACTGTTGCGCTATAATCAAGTCTCGTTGTGATGCCCGCGCGTCTTACACCCGCTCTCCTGCTTCTGCTCCGGCTGGGGCTATTCGGCGGGACGGAAATTCCCGGCCGCGATTTCTCGGGAAACTGGATACTGGATCTAGCGGAAAGCAACATACGGGCCCTTCCCACCGCCCCCGGCGCCATTCTGGCGATCGCTCAGCAAGATACCGCCATCCACTGCACGGAAGCCGGCGCGACCTGGACCTTCCGTATCGATGGAACGGAGAGTAAGTATCAGTTAAGAGACTCCAGCATGAACAGCCTGACGAAATGGGAAGGCTCGGCATTGCTGATCAACACGCTGGTAAGCGGCCCTCAGCACTATGCAGTAATGGAGCGGTGGGAACTGTCCAAAGACCGGACGGTTTTGACCGTCACGCGCACCATCCAGCGAGGCTCTACGGAAGTCGAGGCGACGCTGGTTTACAAAAACCAGGAGCGTCTGGCGGCCCTTCCGAAAGCGGCCCTTCCGAATGCGGCCCAGCCTGCCGCGCCGGCCGGATTCGTGATCCAGGCCGGCACGAAGATCCCCCTGGGCCTGTTGAACAGTCTCAACACCAAGCACAGCGCCGAAGGCGACCGGGTCTATCTGGAAACCGTCTTCCCAGTCACACAGGATGGGCGCATCGTCATTCCGCGCGGCAGTTACGTGGCCGGCACAGTCACGGAGGTGAAGCGTGCAACCCACATGAAGGGCAAAGCCGAATTGTTCCTGCGCTTCGACTCGCTGACCTTGCCCAACGGAGTCACGCGCGATTTCCATTCCCGGCTGGACGGTTCCGATACAGGCGACGTGGACCGCCAGGAAGGCAAGATCCGCGGCGAAGGCAACAAGGCAGGCGATGCCAAAACTGTGGGCGAGACGGCGGGCGCGGGGGCTGGGATAGGCGGGATTGCCGGCGCCGCCGCGGGGCATGCCGGCATGGGCCTGGGCATCGGAGCGGCTGGAGGCGCGGCGGCGGGACTGGCCGGCGTGCTGCTCTCGCACGGTCCGGATCTGGTGCTGCCGAAAGGAACCACGTTCGAAATGGTTCTGGATCGCCCGCTGCGGTACGACCCGCGCGAGTTGGAAGTCCGATGATTTGATGTGTACGGTATGGGGGACGCCCGGCTCAGTCTCGCTGTAGCGTGGCTCGTAGCGGCGGCTCTCGTGCGGGCCCAGGCGCCGGCGCCGTCGGTGCCGTATGCATCCATTAGCGGCGTAGTGCTGAACGATGCCACGGGGACGCCCATCCGGCGGGCGATTGTGACCCTCTCTACACTCTCCACGCTCGACACGCCGCCGCTCGAGGCGGTTACTTTCACCGAGTCGAACGGCGTCTTCGGCTTCACCGCCATCCCGCCGGGCAAATATCGTCTGCTTGCGAACATGGATGGCTTCGAGCGTGCCACGTTCGGCGCCAGCACTCCCGCGCGCCCGCCTGTTACCCTGAATCTGGCGGCCGGCGATGGGCGCTATGGAATCACCTTCCGGCTGCGCCCGCTGGCGTCCATCTCCGGTGTAGTGCTCGATCCGGATGGCGATCCCGTTGCCAACGCGTCGGTTCGTCTCTTGCGCGCCGGCTTCGCGCGCCGCAGGCCCACCTATCGTAGCGTCGGCTGGACGAGCACGGACGGGCTCGGCCGCTACCGCGTCACGGATGTGCTCCCCGGCCAGTATGTGATCATGGCCGTTCCACAGCAGCACGAACCCGCCGCGCTGGTCCAGCCCGATGTGACAGTCGGCCAATCCGTCTCGCAAAAGATGTATGCGCTTGATTTCTATCCCGACACTAGCCGGCTGTCTGCCGCTACGCCTCTGCTGATCTCTCCCGGCAAGGATCTCGACGGCATCGATTTTCATTTCACCGCCAGGACGGTAGCGCCTCTGCACGGCCGGATCGCCGTCCCGGAAGATGCGCAGGCCAACTTGCACGTACAGATTCTGGCGTATCCGCAAGATATTCCCGAAGGCAACTTCCAGGGCGCGGCCGCCATGGCAATGCCGCCCGATTTCACCTTCGAGTTTCCCTATCTGATCGCAGGTCCCTATACGATCATCGCGACGCTCCCCGCGGAGGGCCGCGAATACCGCGCCGTGGAGCGCATGGAACTTCCGCCCGCGGGTCAGGAGATCACGCTCCACCTGGAGCACGGCATCGACCTGACTGGCCGCGTGGACCTCGAGGGTACGGGCTACCGGCCTGCCGACCCCTTCCGTGTGACGCTGAGCTCCGGCGACTCTTTTCCAGAGCGGTCGCGACCGGCAGCGGAAGTAAAGCCGGACGGGACCTTCACCATCGCCAACGTATTTCCGGGAATCTGGGACATTAATGTTTCACCGGTTCCACACGGAGGCTACATCAAGGCCATGCTGCTGGGCGATCAAGACGTGCTCAACGACGACATGACCATCACGCCGAACACGCACGAGCCGTTGCGCATTGTGCTCAGCACGCGCGGCGGCGGAGTCACGGGCACGGTCACGGTACCACAGGGCGTGCCCAAGTCCGCCCGCGCCAGGGTGCTGCTGGCGCCGTCCGGCAAATACGAGCACGTGTTGAGTTACTATGCGGTGGCGGCCGCGGACGATGCCGGGCATTTCGAGTTAAAATCCGTAACTCCCGGACGGTATAAGCTGTATGCTTTTGAGGAACTGGAACCTGGTTCGTACGAAGATCCGGGTTTCCTGAAGCCTTTCGAAAAACTCAGCGAAGCCTTTGACGTGGCGGAAGGCGGACATGTCTCCAGGCAAGTGCCACTGATCCAGGCCGGCACTGCGGCGGCGGAGAACTGAACCGTGTCACGCGTGTTGGGCGGTCTACTGCTGGCTCTCGCGGCCATGGCGCAGATTCAAAGACTGCCACCGCGAATGCCCGCGGGCCAGGACACTCCTACAGGCCACGGCGTTATTGAAGGTACGGTGGTGGATGCCGCGACACACGAGCCGCTCAAGAAGGCCAAGGTTACCATCGGCCTGCGGGCGCAAACTCCGCCGACGGCGTTCACCGATGCGAGCGGGCGCTTCGTCTTCCGCGAGCTTCCTGCCGGTGGCTTTTGGGTGAATGCCTCGAAGTCCGGCTATAACCAGGCGCAAGACTCCTTGGGCGCGGACTCCAACCTCCAGATTACGCTCGGCGCGGATGAAACCAAAAAAGGAGTCGAAATCGCCCTGGTGCCCGGCGGCTCCATCAGTGGACGCATCCTGAATGAAGACGGTTTGGCAGTGCGCAACTGCTATGTGCAGGCCGTGCAACCCGGATACGAGCAGGGCAAACGCATCCTGACGGCCGTGGCCGGCGGCATGGGAACAACCGATAAAGGTGAGTATCGGATCTTGAGCGTGGCTCCGGGCCGCTACTATTTGTTCGCGCACTGCGCCGCCGAACTGCCCGCCCCGCACCCGCTGCTGCCGCGCGGAGATCCACGCACACCTCACGAAACTTACGTGCCGCAGTTTTATGGAGGCGGCCTCGATCCCGCCGCTGCCACCAGGGTGACGGTGGCCGCCGGCGCAAGTCTGGAAGGAATCGATTTCGAGATGCGCCGCACGCGGGCCCTCACCCTACGCGGGAGCGTCACTGCCGCGGATCTCGAGGGGCCGCCCGACAACGTAATGGTCATGCTGTATCTGGCCAATCCCCTGATGCAAAATCTGATGCAGCTTTCCGCCAGCACGGACCCCCGCAGCCGCACGTTTCAGATCCGTAACGTGATTCCCGGATCCTATCGCCTGACCGCATTCACCAGAAGGGAGGGCCACTCCGCATCCGTAGAGCGGACCGTGGAGATCGGAACCGCGCCGCCCGAGCCCATCGAACTGGCGCTCTCCATGGGAGCCGATCTGAAAGGCGCCGTGCAATTCGATGCCGACGATCACCAGGAGATCGAAAACGCCCATCTCCTTCTGACTCCGGTCGGAATACGCCGTTATGGGTCCCAAACGCAGGCGGAGATCAATAAAGACGGCACGTTCACCCTGGCCGGCGTAATGCCGGGACATTGGCGTTTGACGCTGAACGGCTTCGGCTACGTCAAATCTCTTTCGCTGGCCGGTCAGCAGGTGTCGCCTTACGATTTTCAGATCTCCCCCGGCGCTTCCGGACCGCTGCAAGTCCTGGTGGGAACCAAGATGGCTGACATCAGTGTGACGGTCACCGGGTTGGTCGGCGGCGGCCAGGCTTCCGTGCTTATTTTTCCGGAGGATCTCGACCGTCTGGGCGCCGGACTGGAACGCGTCGGAGTTGGCGGCAGCCAACTCGGGATTGGGGGCCTCCCGCCTGGCCACTACCGGCTGTTCGCGACGGACGCCCCGAACCCCTGGATTCTCCAGCAAAGGCCGGATTTACTGAAAGCCATTGAAAGCAGCACCCAGGCTATTGACGTTCCCGAAGGCGGGCACGTGAGCGCAACGGTGGAGGTGGTCTCGCGCCAGGAGCTCATCCGGCTGGTTGCAGAGAAGGAACAATAACCCCGCTATGCGTGAGCTATGTGTGAACACGTAACCCCTGCCAGTATCCGCGCCGCGGCCGTGCGCATACGCCCGCTTGCCAGGCTCACTCCGGTGCTCACGTCCGCGGACTTCGACGCTGCTGCCGGAATGCGCGTCTTCTTCAAATGCGAGAATCTGCAAACTGGCGGCGCATTCAAGATCCGCGGCGCGTCCAACCTGATCCTGTCCATCCCGAGCTCGGATCTGCCGCGCGGAGTGGTGGCCTTCTCCTCGGGCAATCACGCGATCGCGGTGGCCATTGCGGCGCGGTATGCCGGCGCAGCCGCCACCATCGTGATGCCCGCCGACGCTCCGCGCTCGAAGCTGGATGCCACTCGCGCACAGGGCGCCCGCATTGTGCTGTACGACCGTTTCCGCGAAAGCCGCGAGGCCATCGCCGCTCGCATTCTGGAGGAAACCGGCGCCACGCTCGTGCCACCCTTCGATCACCCGGCGATCATAGCCGGCCAGGGCACGGCGGCGCTGGAACTGATGGAAGAAACGCCGGATCTGGATGCCCTGGTGACGCCTGTCGGTGGCGGCGGGCTGCTCTCTGGATGCGCCACCATAGCGAAAGATCTGCTCCCATCCATTCGCATGTTCGGCGTCGAGCCGGAGGACGGTAACGACACTTTCCTCTCGTTCGAGGCCGGAGAGCGCCGCGCCATCCCGCTGCCCGGAACCATCGCCGACGGCCTGCGCGCCACCCAGCCCGGCGAGCTCACCTTTCCCATCCTGCGCAAGCTGGCCGAGCGGATCGTGCTGGTCAGCGACGCGGAAATCCGAGCGACAGTGAAATTTCTGCTGGCGCGGCTGAAGATCCTGGTAGAGCCCAGCGGGGCCGTTGGCGCGGCGGCTCTGCTGTTTCACAAGCTGCCTCCGGACATAGGCGACATCCGCAAGATGGGCGTGATCCTGTCGGGCGGCAACATGGATCTCGATCAACTGGCCACATACGGAAGTTGACCCGGCGGCAGCCCGTGCGTTATCCTGTTTCTTACGAATGGCCAATCATTTTTCCGCGCTGAAGCGGGTGCGACAAGACGAAAAGCGGACGGAATTCAACCGGCAATATAAGACCCGTCTGCGCCACCAGATCCGCGCCATGCGGCGCGCGATCACTTCCAAGGACGCCAAGGCCGCCGCCGAATTGCTGCCCGCAACCTTTTCCCTCATCGATCGCTCCGCCAAATCCGGCATCATCAAGAAGAACACCGCGGCGCGCTACAAGTCCAAGCTCCACCTGCGCGTGAAAAAGCTCTCCCCGGCTGCGGCATAGTGTAGTGTCAGCGAAATAGCTGGACAATTTACCTAAAGCTGAATAACGTTCAGGCCGGGAATCAGATGAAAGTGGCGGAGGTTGGCCGTTCCCACACCGTAGCCGAGTTCCAGAGCGCTGGCCCCTATCAGCAGATCCGATAGTGGGATGCGGACACCCCGCGCCTGGCTCTGGCCGTCGATCTGTCCAGCACGGAGGGCGATCGGGACCGTCACCGGCTGGATGGGGACACCGGCCATCAGCTCGTCAAGAAAACGCCGCCGCCGGTCGCGGCGTTCGAGCGTGTCAGCGCGCGTGATGCCGTGGGCAAGTTCGAGCACGGTCACGACCGAAACGGCGATTTCCTTCGTCGCCAGTTTCCAGCGCCACGGTTTCGAGAAGCTGGCGGGCGTTCCTGCCTTGGCGCTCGGCGGCGACGGCGGCCGTCGAGTCAAGCATCAGTCCCAGGCTGGAGGCTCCAGCGGCTCCCGATGAGCGGCGACAGCCATTTCGACGTCCTTGGCGAAGTCAGCATCGATTGTCGCCGTCGAGTCAGCCGGCATGAGGGCGACGCATTCGGAGATTTTGCGGCGCACCGGTTCTGGCGGACGGATCACAGCCACCGGATGCGCGTCCCGCTCGATAATAACCTCGGCTCCCGTCTCGACCCGTTGCAGGATCGACCGTATATCCTTGGCCAAGTCGCCTTCGTTGATGTGCAGCGGCTCCATACTTGGGATCATAGCGCTTATTCCTCATCGGTGTCTCTTCGGTCTCGGCGTCCATCCCAGCATAGCGAGCAGTTCGGTCCCATCCCGACGTGTCAGTGGTCGACGTTCTGGTTGCAGCTAAGATCGGCTGGCGCGTCCCTGTCCACAAAGCCGCGTCAGAAGAACCTGGTGCTTAGCAACGTGACGGGGTTAGGTTGTCTAGTTCACGCAGTCAACTGTAAAATGAACTGCTCCATAACGATGCGGTCGTCCGGCCGCGCGCTACGCAGATCCCTGTCCGCCTGAAAAACCAGTTCCATGGCCCGTTCCAGCTGAGGCTTCGAAAACTTCGAAACCGTCTGATAAACCTGCTCGGCGCGCGAGCCCCACATCTGCACCCCCATTTTGGCGAAGTGTCCCTGGATCTGCTGCGGACTGCGCAGGCTAGCCTCCCTGGCCACCAGCGCGGCGCGGAACTGCGTGGACAAAAATGCGAGCGCCAGCGGCAGATACTCTCCATCCCGAAACAGTGTGTCCAGGATTTCGAGCGAACGGGAACGGTCGCGGCGGCCCAGTGTGCCGACCAGCGCGAAAATCGTGGTGGCGCGGGCGTCGGGTACCAGCACGGCAATATCCTCCACGCTGACCGGCCGCCCGCCGGCGAACAACGACATCTTTTCCACCTCCACGGCGATGCGCGCAAGATCGGCGCCCAGCGCTTCCACCAGCAACTCCAGGACCTCCTGATCGATGTTCAAGCCCGTGCGGCGCGCCATGGACGCGGCTTCCCGGCGGGCCTCGTCGGCCGACGCGCGCTTGAACTCGACGGGGTCGCCCGCAGCCGCGTAGAATTTGCGCACGCGCTCCTGTCTCCTCTTATCATCGCCTTCGAAATCGAAGCGCGGAGCATCGAAAACCAGCACCACGCCGGGCGTCGGATTCTTCAGATAAGCCGACAGCGCGTCGGCGGACCGCGCCGGTGACTCACCCTCCTCGGCATCGTCGTCGACCTTTGTGCGGGGCAGCGCGGCTTCGGCGTTGCCGGCGATAAGGACGCGCTCGGCGGCGAATAGCGAGAGCGTCCGCGCATCGTCGATTACCTCGGCCAGGGCCGTCTCCGCCAGGTCGTATTGCGTGAGCGAGCTCTCGCGATCCGCCTCGCCCAGCGCCGCGCGCAGCAGGCCCTCGCGCGCGCGCCTGCGATGGTAAGCCTCCGGACCCAGGAACAAATAGGCCGGCGCCACTTCGCGCCGCTGCATGCGGGCCAGGAACTGCGCGGGAGTCATACGGTCAGAAATTCTCCAGAATAGTGGTGACCATATCGCGCGCCACGTCTTTGCTCAGGCGCCCCATGCCCGCGCCGCTTTCGTCGAAGAAGGTTTGGGGGTTCTCGCTGATCTCATAACGCTCCCGGTATTCGATTGACGGCCGGGAGAACAATAGCTTGCCAGTGGCCCGCTCGGTGAGCGTGACCCTCAAAAAAGCGCTGGCCTGCACCGCGGTGGCGCGCCCGGTGGACTGATCGGTAATGATCGGATAGGAAATGAAGTTGGTCAGCGTCCCCGCCAGTATGGCGTCGGCGGCGTTGGGATCCGTCACGATCTTATAGCGCGTGCGTGAGATGAACTCGCGCGTGAGATCAGCGGGCAACTGCCGGGCCAGCTTGTAGCGTATGGTTCTATTGCCGAACGCCGGTATCGCTATGGTCTTGATGGTTGCCGGCATCAGGTCGGCCTTGCCCGCGACGTGGTACCCGCAACCGGCGGCGCCCAGGAGTGCCGCCCACACAATAACGAGTTTGTTCATAAGAACTGGCTCCCCACTGCCACGGCGTTCTCCGCCGCGAGGCGAAGATTATCCGCCGCCAACCAGCACCAGCACGCCTGTCCGGCGTTGCGGTCCATGGTTACCGCGCCCACGGCGATGCCGTCCTGTCCCGCCATACCGACGGAGGTGGGCGGCTCCAGGTCGGAATGCCGTACATCAACATGGTCGCCTGCCAGCGCCGATTCCACAGCTTCGACTCCAGGATTGTCCACGAACTCGATCCACAACGATAGGCTGTAGCCGTGAAATACCGGCGCCTGTATCAGCCGCAGCGAGGGCATCGGAGCGGGCCCCGCCGAGCGCTCCGCCCGCGAAAGCAGCGTGGCCAGGTGGCGCTCAATGCGCAGTTCCACGGTCTCCAGCGATACCGGCGCTTCTTCGCCGTAGCGCGCCAGCATGTTGTAGCTCAATTGCTGGTCGAAGATCTTTTTCGGCATGCTCTTAAACGACAGCAGACTGACGGTCTGCTGCTGCAGTTCCTCCACGCCGGGCATGCCGCGCTCGCTGGCGGGCTCGAAGATATGGATCAGCGATCGCCTGATCGGAAAGCGGGCGTGCAGCCGCGGCAGGACCAAAGCGATGGCGATGGCCGCGGGGTGCGCGATGGATTGCACGGCGTCCTCCGGCGCGCGGAATTCGGGCGGCTCCACGTAGGGGGCCCGGATGAACGAGCGCGGGTGATCCTCGGCGGCATGCGTGAGATCGATCAGCACGGGCGCGTCTCCGGTGAGCGCCAGCGCCTGGCTTGTGGATTCCTGCGTGCCTGCGAGAAACACCATGTGTGCGTCGCGCAGCGCCTGTTCATCCAGTCCCCAAATCAGCGCGGGCTCGCCCGCATGCTCGGTCAGGACTCCGGCCTTTTCCGAATCCGCGGCGATCAGTTTCAGATCGACCGGAAGACCGCTCTCGGCGATCAGGTTCCGCAACTCGCGGCCCATGAGGGATTCGCTGCCAACCAGCGCCCAGTTGCGTATGCTAGCCAATCTGATGCTCCGGTGTTCCCGGCGCCGCCGGAGTGTGCCGCAGCCGACGGCGAATGAGGCCGCCGAGGCGGATCGCAATTCCGCTGCCTACATACGACGCAGCCATCAGCGGCAGCACCACATGGCCGTAATTCCAGATGGCAAAAACCAGGCAACCAATTAGAATTACGATCAAAGGCGTGCGCGGCTGGCGCAGGCTGAAGCCTTTGAAACTGTAGTAGCGCCAGGTGCTCACCATTAAAAATCCCAGCAGCGCGAGCAGCGCCATCCAAACGAGAGCCCCAGGCCAGGCGCGCAGCGGCTCGCCGTAGCAGGCATAGACCACGGCGGCCACTGTGCCGGCGGCTCCTGGAATCGGCAATCCAACGAAGTACTTCCGGTTCGGGCGGCCCGGGTTCTTCGGCAGCGGGTTCTTCTGGACGTTGAAGCGGGCCAGGCGCGCGGCGCCGCACACCAGGAAGGCGAATGCAATGAAATAGCCGGCCTGAATCAACTCGCGTTGGAAGTGCGGCGCCAGGCTTATATCCACGAACTGTACGCCCCAGGCGACGGCCAGCACCGCGGGCGCCATACCGAAGCTGATCACGTCCGCCAGCGAATCCATCTCTCGGCCAAAATCGCTGGTGGTGTGAGTCAGCCGCGCAATCATCCCGTCGAGCCCGTCCAGCAGCACGGCGACGCCGATGGCTTGGGCTGCAATCTCGAAGTGCGCCTCGGCGCCGCCCGCTCTCGCCGCTGCCAGCATGGCGCCGCGAAAGGAACGCAGAATCGAAAGGTAGCCCAGAAAAATGTTGCCGGCGGTGAACAGGGTGGGCAGCGCGTAGGCCGCGCGGCGCGGTCGCCGTTCCGGGGAATGCCGGTCGATGAGCGGGTTATTCAGTGCCGGCATGCACCAGTTCCTGAACGGCCGCGCCGCCTTCGCCGCTTGCGCCGGACGTGCCGCTGCGGCGCGCAATCACGCTCGAGCCGCCCGCCACCCGCATTCCCGGCCGAACCACGATCTCCCACTCCGGTCCGAAAATCACATCCACGCGTGAACCGAACTTGATCAGACCGACGCGCTCCCCTTTCGCGACCACGTCCCCGGGGCGTTTGTCGAACACGATGCGGCGCGCAATCAGACCGGCGATCTGCTTGAAAACCACGCAGGACCCGTCGCCCCGCACACTCACCACATTCTGCTCGTTCTGCGCCGAACATTCTTCGCGGCTGGCGACCAGAAATCGGCCCTTGCGGTAGTGCACGTCCGCGATGCTGCCGGCGATGGGGGCGCGATTCACGTGAACGTCGAAAATGTTCAGGAAGATGCTGATGCGGTTCTCGGTGGCGCTTTCCGGCTTCACCGCCACCACTTTGCCATCCGCCGGCGACACGGCCACGGGGCCAGCCGGGATCTGCCGATCGGGATCGCGGAAAAAGTAAAGGCAGAAGGCGGCAAGCACGAACAGCGGCAATGCGAACCAGGGGTTTGCCAGATACCCCACCAGGACCCCGGCCGCAGCCAGCCCCAGCGCATAATAAATACCGTCAGCGACGATCAAAGGCCACCTGTCCACCCCATTTTCCCACAACGTGTCCGGCGGCCAGGGTTTGCCGGCGTGTGACTGGTTCACGCGCTAAGAAAGGGGTTCACGATTCTGACGCCGGCAATTACTTGGCCGTGGCACAGGTCTTCGCTAAGCAGTTGGACAGCTTGATTCTGTTCGGCTGCGGCGAGAATCATGCTGTCCCAGAACGAGAGGCGCCATATTTCGCTGATCTCCGAAGCTCGGACGGCGGTACCCGGCGTAATCAGCGATTGCACCCAGGGAGTGTAATTTCGGACCACCTCTCGCGCCAAACTCTTACGGAGTGGACGCTTGAGCTTTTGTGTGACGTTGACGTAGAACTCCTGGAGCACTTGCGTGCTCAACCGCCCTGCGTGCGTCGCCCAGAGATCCGTCAGGCAGTCGGCGGCACGTTGCTGCTTCGCGCCAGCATCAAGATCGTGAGCATAAATCAGCATATTGGAATCCACGAAGACTTTGTCAATCATGGACAATCACGGTCGATCATGCAGGGCCTCACGGTTTACCCTTGCGCCACCCAGCCGGAAGGGGGAGCTCAACTGCGCCAAGGCCTTCGCCTTTGCACGCTCGTATAGCGCTTCCTCCGCCACAGCTTTTCGCAGTTCTTCCGCAAGCATGGCGCTGATGCTGGTTCCGCGCCGGGCGGCAAAGGCCCGCGCCTCTTTGAGAACGTGCTTGTCGAGCGCGAGAGTGATGTTCTGTTTCATGACGACTCTCTTCAGCTTACACGTAAAATACGTGAAGCACCAGCGGGCGGCGCCAATCCAAAGCTGACGGCCTTCGGGAAACAACCAGCATATGGCGCTCGCGAATCGGTCGCGCCGGTTTCTCGTAAACCTCGCTCCGGTGTGCGATCCGCGTCACACTGACGTGTTTCGCCGCGTCGTCAATGACATACGGGACGCGCCAGTGGTCTTTGTAGCCTCTCAGCTTCTTGCATCCCGCGGGCCGGGGCTGTCGGCAAGCGCCAGCATCTTACGGTCTATTCTGATGAACAGCGCATCATCCAGTCCATTCAATTCCTCTTGCGCCGGTCATGGCTTCTTTATCCTTCAGGTGCTGGCATCGCCACAATCCCCGATCAGCTCGGCGACCTTGCGCCGCAGAGCCTGGTTCAGCTCAGCGCGATCGTGGAGCTGAAGGCCCGCCGTGGGGATCGGATCTCCAATCCGCAATATTACCGGATGAGGCCGCACGTGGAATGAGCCGATGGGCAAGACTTCGCGCGTGCCGACGATCCCGATGGGGACAGCCGGAACGCCTGCCTTAATCGCCAGATAGGCCGCGCCTTCCTTGAACTCGCGCAGCTCGGCGGGCACGCGGCCGCCTTCCGGAAATAGCAGCAGCGAGATACCGCGCTCGCGGACCAGCCGCGCTCCTTCGCTGAGGGTCTTGAGCGACGCGCGCGGATTCTCCAGCACCACGGGCAGGTGCCCGGCGCGGCGCAGATGGCCGCCCAGCAGCGGTATCCGGAAAAGGCCCTTCTTGGCGAAAAACCGGAGTTGCAAAGGGATGTGCGCCAGTACGGCGGGTGTATCCATGTAGCTGCGATGATTGGCCACCAGCACGTAACTGGAATCGGCACGCAGCTTATCCAATCCTTCGACGCTCACCTTCACGCCGCTGACCGCTAGTATCATGCGCGCCCACACGCGGGCCAAGCGGTGCTGCGCGCGGCCGCTCCGATCGAACGCGGACGCGGCCAGGGAAATTATTCCCATGATGGTGGTCGCCAGGATAATCAAAGGGTCGATGAGCAGGTAGGCGCGCAGACGGCTCAGGAACATGGCTAGACGCTAGACCGAAGGCGGATTATAGCAGCAGCGCGCGAGCCTCGCCCACCAGGAACAGGGAGCCGGTGATGAAGATGGCATCGCCGGGGTCAGCTTTGGCGAGGGCCAGAGCGGCGGCGAGGTTGGGGGCTACCTCGATGGAGTCGTGGTCGGCCAGATCGCGTATGGTCTCGGGGCGCAGCGCGCGAGCCTGCGCGGGAGCCGTCACGATCACGCGGCGGGCGCGCGGAAACAGGATGGCAGCCATTTCGGCCACGGCTTTGTCGCGCATGGCGCCGTAGATCAGCCAGACGCGGGCGGGATCGTAGAAGCGATCGAGGTAGGCGGCCAGGGCGCGGGCGCCGGCGGGATTGTGCGCGCCATCGAGGATGATTTCGGGGTTCGCCGAAACGCGCTCGAGCCGGCCGGGCCAGACGGTTTGCGCGATGCCCCGGCGGATGGCTTCGGGTGAGATGGCGAGACACTCCAAGGCGGCGATGGCGGTAGCGGCGTTCTCGATCTGGTGCTCGCCGGGCAGAGGACAACTTACGGGCTCGCCGGCCCATGTGAAATCGCTGCCAGCGGCGTGGAGCACGATTCCGGAGATGGGCAGCGCTGCGCTACGAGTGACCCCAACGCCAAGCTCCGCGGCGCGCCCGACGAGCACTGTATCGGCTTCCGGCCGCTGACGCGCGAAGACCGCCGGCACTCCGGGCTTCAGAATCCCCGCCTTTTCCGCGGCGATGGATGCCAGGCTCTTGCCAAGGAAAGCTTCGTGATCGAAGTCCACAGGCGTGATCACCGTGAGCTCCGGCGCTACCACATTAGTCGCATCCAGGCGCCCTCCCAACCCCACTTCGAGCACGGCGAACTCCACGCCGTACTCGCGAAAAAGGAGCAGCGCCATGGCGGTGACGGTCTCGAAGTAAGTGGGGTGCAAGTCGATGCGTTCCTGCCGCAAGAGCGTTTCCGCGCACGCGTGTACCCGATCGAACGCGGCAGCGAAATCCACGGCGGAGACTTGGCAGCCCGCGATGCGGATGCGCTCGGTGGGCTCGACCAGGTGCGGCGAAGTGAACAGGCCGGTGCGATGGCCGGCGGCGCGCAGGCCGGACTCGATCATGGCGCAGGTCGAGCCCTTGCCGTTGGTGCCGGCCACGTGTACGATGCGGCAGGCTTGCTGGGGATGGCCCAGGGCTTCGAGCAGAGCGGCAATTCGTCCCAGGCCCAGCTTGGCAGTGGTGACCTCGTTGCCCAGCGCGTACAAGAAGCGGACGGAATCGGGATAGTTCATTGGGTGGGGCCGCTCACGGCTCAGCCCGCGAAGAAGCGCAGCGCCGTCGCGATGTAGCTTTTCAGCTCCAGGCGTGGGACCACTGCGTCCAGCATGCCGTGTTTCAACAGAAATTCGGAGCGCTGAAACCCATCAGGAAGTTTCTGGCGGATGGTCTGCTCGATGACCCGCGGCCCGGCGAAGCCGATAAGGGCCCCGGGCTCGGCAATGTTGAGGTCGCCCAGCATGGCATAGCTCGCCGTGACGCCGCCGGTGGTCGGATCGGTCAGCACGCTGATATATGTAATGCGGGCCTCGTCCAGGCGCATCAGGGCGGAGGAGATTTTAGCCATCTGCATCAGGCTCACAGCGCCTTCCTGCATCCGCGCGCCGCCGGAAGCCGAGACCACGATAAGCGGCATCTGGCGCACGATGGAGCGCTCGATGGCGCGCGTGATCATTTCGCCCACCACGCTACCCATGCTGCCGCCGATGAAGCGCGATTCCATCGAGCAGATATGCACCGGCCGGCCCGCCAGGGTACCGGCGGCCGAAATCAGGGCGTCGGAGAGCGAGGTGGTCTTCTGCATACTGTCCAGGCGCGCCCGGTACGGTTTCGAATCGAAGAAATCGAGCGGATCGGAGGAGCGCAGGCCGGCGTCGAAGGTCTCGTATTCGCCGTCGAACAACAGCTTCAGGCGGGTGGCTGCGTCGATGCGCGTGTGAACGGCGCATTTCGGACAGACGTTCCAGTTGGCCTCCAGATCCTTTTTCCAGATGATCTGGCGGCATCCCTCGCACTTCAGCCAGAGGCCCTCGGTGCGGACCTTGCGCGCGGCATCGTCGATTTTAGCTACTTTCCCGGGCGCCGGGTTTTGCGTCTTGAACCAGGACATATCAATTTGATTACGTTAGCGCGGGTAAGGATGGCCCCGCAACGTGGCGAAGGCGCGATAGATCTGCTCGGCGAGCATGGCGCGCGCCAGCTCATGCGGGAAAGTCATGGGCGAAAGCGCCAGCAGCAGGTCCGCGCGGGCCCGCCAGGCGGCCGGCAGGCCATCCGCGCCACCCACCACGAACACCAGGTCGCGGCCGTCCATCTCGGATTGCGAGACCAGGGCGACGAAGCCGGGGGTGTCGATCGATTTGCCGGCGGGATCCAGCAGGATGCGCCGCGCGGCGGGATGCTTGATCCACGGATCGGTGCGCTCCGGGCGGATCTCCCGCATTTCGCAGGCGCAATAGCGCGCGGCGCGGCCGGCGAAATCGGCGGCCAGGGCGTTGGCGTGGGGATCTCGGGGCTTGCCGATATAGTACAGGAAGATTTTCACCAGTTTCTAGTGTGCCGTCCCGCGCGATAGTTGACAATCGGCATGCGGGCTCCGGGTGGGGCAGCCGCCATTGCCCGCGCGGACGCGCCATTTATTCGGCTGAGCCCCACATTCGGGCGAGTGAAACGTTTCGTAAAGGGGTCCAAATTGAAAGACGTCCCTTGCTGCGTGACGCCGCCGCCGAACCGGGGAAAAAAGGCTACGATGGAAAGGAGGGTGCGAAACATGGCAACTTTTGATTGGTCCGATTGTCCCTTGGTTGAAGTCATTCCGGGCAAGGTCAGCGGCGCACCGCTACTCAAAAACACCCGCTTGCCCGTGGACGCCATCACCGGAAACTATGACGCTTTCCGCGACGAGGGATTATCACCCGACGCGGCCATTGCTGAAACTCTCGACTGCTACCCGGAAGCTGGCCTCGACACAATCAAGGCCATTCTTAACTATCGCGCCGAGCACCAATTTCAGGCCCAGCCTTGAAGGTGTTTTTTGACGAGGACGTACCGCGCAAGCTGGCGCGGTCCCTGCCCCACCATGACATTCACACCGTCGTCAGCATGCAATGGGGTGGCATCAAAAACGGTGCGCTGCTCAACCTGATCGAGCGCGAAGGCTTTAACGTGTTTCTTACGGGCGACAAGAACATGCAAAACCAGCAGCGGCTTGAAGGCCGTCCGTTCGCCGTGTTGATTATGTCGGCAATCAACTGGCCCGTGGTCAGGCCGTATATTCATAAAATCTCCGCCGCCCTCGACGAGGCGCAGCCCGGTACGGTCAAGACGATTGATTGCGGCGTGTTCATTCCACATTTGAAACCCGAAAGCGAATAGAGCCAAGTCCCTCCCCCTTTTTCTTGCCCCAATTCATCCACCTCGCCCCGATGAAACGCGCTCTTGAGCCTTTCGTCAGGCATGGTGCCTTTGTATCCGGCCTCGCTTATTTCGGGCTGTCCGGCAGCCCCCCCGCGGGGGGCGCTTCGCTGCCCGAGATCGGTAGACGGAGATAATTTTTTTCTGGGTCGAAATCGTCGCGCGCGCCCCGAGCGGTGTTGCACGATTTGAAGGCTACCCTGCCATTTTCAAGCATCGGTCTGCCTTCTCGGCTGTGTGGGAGAATATGATCGATCTGAGCGTCGTCAAATGACAGCGGTCGGCCACATTCTTTGCCGTTCAGGGCTAATTGGCAGCACCCCTTCGCCCTGTGGTACAGGATCAACTTTTCTTCTTCGGTGAAGCTTCTTTGAGGATCCAAGTTTGGATATTCCTTCAACGTGACAGCTTCAAAAAGGTACTGACATATGATGCGATGCCTTGTGCTGATGCCGTCTAATCCCGTATTACCGCGAGACATGGCTAAGGACAAGTCCGAGTAAATTTCGTCGGCTGGCTTTTTGCCGTAGTCCCGTTCCAGAGCTTCAAGTCGAGCGATGTCGAGCTTTTCAAAGTTCTCACGGACGGTCGGAAACTGGCTCTCAGGCACATCGTATGTTTTGAGCATTTGCGATAAAGCCCAGTACAGACTGAGTGCGTAGTTCTGATTTAGATGCGGGTTTTTTGTTGGGAAGATTTTTCCCAATAGAACTACAATCTTTTTTGCTCTCCCAACTACCGAAGGCTCCAGTGGCACGCCCTTATACTTCTCGTAAAAGGTGTCGAGTTGTCGTGAGGTGCAACTGATAATCTTTTCCTTCTGTTCTAGGTGCAACATCTGTGAGGCAACCAGACGGTGCGAGGAGGCACTGTCACTGAAACCAACTGACTGCCTAAAGAAAGGCTGCTCCGCCAGTTCACGCGCGACCCGCCCTACTGAAGAGCCTTTTGCGTCACGCTTCTGCTGTGCGTTCAGAGGAGTTCCGTTTTGCAGTCGCCCGAACATGTCCCTGATCTCATCAATCGTTGCGTTCTGGAGGACCATCACCGTGAGCGATTTGTCTTGAAAGCTGATTTTCTGATCGGCGTTTAACTGGGCATAATGCTTTCCCTTGGCCATTGGAGTGTCAGAGAGGGCCGGAAAAGGCTCGTGCCATAATCCCCGATAGTAAAAGTGGTTTTTCGGCGTAGTGCCCATGTACTCCAAAATGGTACGAATTCGCTGCTGACCGTCGACAACTTCAAAGACGTACGGGTCAATTTCGTCATTCTCACTCTGCTTGCGGTCCAGAATGCCCTTGTAATAGTTCTTCATCGGGCCGTCCGGATAACCATTGACCAGTGCGGACCGATCGACTTTCCAAAGGTAGAACTTCGGAATGTCCCACCCGCGAAAGATGGTATCGATAAGCAACTGTTTTTGGGCGAGGTCCCATGCGTTCTCGCGCTGGTATTCGTCGGGGGAAAGAAAGAGGTTTCCGCACTCGAAATGCGTATGGATTTGGCCTACGTTCTGTGGACCCAATGACGCAGAAATGATCATGATGCACCTTTCGGCGGGTTTGGTTCAGCCTCGGTCCCGAACGCACCATTATCACAGGTAGCGGAGACACCGCAAAATGCGGGTGTGTTCGTTGGCTCGCCTGCTGCCCCCTGCCCGAGTTGCGGCGCAGAGGCGGCTCCCCTGCAATAGCACCCCGCGCCAATTCGGACGCCTTTTTGCGTGACTAAGCCGCTTTGCCCCTCGCCACAGGCAAGGGCGACGGCGGCTTAAGCGGTTGCCTAAGGACATTAGCCATCGCACTCGATTTCGAACTCAAGCTTCTTGCAAGCCCTCAATTCGTGGTCGCCATAAGCCTGCATCCGGCCTCAGCGAGTCTGTGTAGCACGCCGAAGCCCGGAAATGCCGGACATGGGCCCAGCCTCTGCTCGCGGGGGGCCCGCGCTGTTCAGGGGACCGCACAAGCACGGATTGACTAAAGCAGTCACTCGGGCGGGATGGCGATGGCCTTGGCGCTGCGCCAGAGACGCTCCAGATCGTAATACTGGCGGGCTTTCGGCGAAAAGACATGAATCAGGAAATCGCCATAGTCAGCCAGAATCCACTCCGCCTGATTATAGCCCTCCAGGCTCAGAGGCAGTTCGCCGTGCTGTTTCAACCGCAGGCCCACCTCGTCGCTGACGGCCTGTACATTGCGCTGGTTGGCGCCGGTGCAGATCACGAAGTAATCGGCGAACGAGGTGATGCCGGTAAGCTCCAGAACGCGGATGTCGGTGGCCTGTTTGGATTCTGCTGCGCGAACGGCTATCAGCCAGGATGGGATTTCCGATGGATTGCTTTCGGGCGGATCGGCTTGTTTCGGATCGACCTTGGTCAGAACACGCTCCCTGACCGTATCGTACTACAATAAGAGATTAAGCCCCATGCGTTTTCTCCTTTCTTTGACCGCCGGCGCGCTGCTTTTGTGTGCGAGCGCCCAATCGGCCGGCCAACATGACGCGGAAGACCCGGACGTGGCGCGCGCCAGGATCAATATTGAGAAGATGCGGGCAATGGTAGAGGCCGGAGCGCTGCCGCGCGCGCAACTGGAGCGGGCCGAAGACGCTTTGGGGGATGCCCAGGACATGGCCGTGCTGCGAAAGACCATGTATAGCCAGGATCTTACCGACGAGCATGCCGGCGAAATGCTAGCAGCCGCTCAACGGCGGCTGGACCGGCGCGGGAAACAACTGGAGAAAACCCGCCGCCTGGTGGAAGCGGGCGTGGCGGCGTCGGCCGAGCTGACGGCTCTGGTAGAAGAGGCCGATTACGCGCGCAAGGAATACGATCTGGCGGTGTCGCGCGCCAACCTGTGCCACGAACTGACCGCCATGGCGCTGGCCGAGCAGAACCAGCCGGCGCATCCCGAACCGGCGGACGGCTCGCGCAGCGTTGAGCGATACGATGGCGCCGGCGTTTTCACTCCCGCCCAGTTTCAGCAGGTGGAAGCGGCCTTCGAGCACCGCTTCGCGAAGCCGCTGCCGGTAAGCGCCATGGGCGAGACGGCCGTACATCGCGCATTGGGCTTCGACCACCGCAACCGGGTGGACGTAGCCTTGAATCCCGATCAGCCGGAGGGCGTCTGGCTGCTCCGCTACCTGGAAGCGCGGCGTATCCCGTATTTTGCATTTTGGCAAGCCGTTCCAGGCAAGGCCACCGGCGCGCACATCCACATGGGGCCCATGAGCACGCGCCTCGCGCCCGGCGCCAAGGCCGCGGATTAGCGATCGTGGCGGCGCCGGCTCTGAGAGTCTTGATTTCGCAAGAGCAGATCCAGGCGCGCGTCCGCGAAATGGGCGCCGAAATCGACCGCGACTACCCGAATGGGAATCTGCACCTCATCTGCATTCTGAAGGGCGCCTGTTTTTTTCTGGCTGACCTGGCGCGCGCTCTGCGGCGGGAAGTCCGCGTGGATTTCATGGGAATCTCCAGCTACGGCAAAGGCAAAACCACCTCCGGAGAAGTGAAGGTCACGAGAGACTTGGACATTTCCGTGGAGGGCGCCGACCTGCTGATCGTGGAAGACATCGTGGACAGCGGCGTGACGCTGAACTACCTGATGCACGTGCTCGAGCAGCGCAAGCCGCGCTCGATTCGCATTGCGGCGCTGCTCGACAAGCCCGAGCGCCGGCAGCGTCCGGTGGAAGTGGCGTACGTGGGCTTCCGGATTCCCGACGAATTCGTGGTCGGCTACGGCTTGGATTACGCCGAGCGCTACCGCAATCTGCCGGATGTTTGCGTGCTGGAGGAGGGCGGGACGCCCGCGTGATATCATGTTAGTGGATTCCCGATTGGAGGAAGGAAACAGATGGGTAGCGTAGGTTTTCAGGAAATGGGTTTCATCTTCCTTCTCGCGCTGCTGCTCTTCGGTCCCAAGAAGTTGCCGGAGCTGGGCAGAATGTTCGGCAAGGCGCTGACCGAGTTTCGCCGCGCGCAAAGCGAACTGAAGGCCACTTTCGAGCGCGAAATGAAAAATCTGGACCGGGAAAACGAATCACTGAAGGAAATCACCAGCGGTTACCAGTTCGACAACTCCAACTCCAACTATGATTATTCTTCATACGACTCGGGGATGTACGGGGATCAGTACCATCAATCCACGACCGGGTCGCACGATTCCACCGTAACCACCACTCCTACCATCAGCGCATCCGCAACAGAGGGCGCTGAGTATCAATCCGCCGCAACACCGGAGGGCGCCATAGCCCACGGTGCGGAAACGGCGGCCGCTTCTAACGGCAGCGCGCCATACGAGGGCGCCCGGCCCGATCCCGCGGCCAACAGTATATCGGCGATTGAACATAGCGCATAGTTCTCAATAGATGTCTTTACGCGAAGATGGCAATGGAGTGAAGCCTCCGGAGGGGAAAGTGACGCCTGCGTCCGGAGGAGTCACCGCGGTGACCGCCACCCAAGGCGGAGGGGGACGTACGCCGCCTCCGCCCGATCCACCGGACTCCGGTGGCGACGAAGAAGATGGAATGCTGCGCATGTCCTTCATGGGGCACCTGGAGGAACTGCGCTCCCGCATCCTGAAAATGCTGGCGGGCATGGGCGTCGCCTTCATGCTGAGCCTGACATTTTGCCAGGAAGTATGGAAACTGGTGGCCATGCCGGCGGTGGACGCTTTGACCAAGCTCGGCATCCATCCAGCCACGCTGAAGGCGATCACCCCGATGGAACAGTTCAATGTGATCTGGGTGAAACTGCCGATCCTGTGCTCGATTTTCATGGCGTCGCCCTGGATTTTATACCAGGTGTGGGCGTTCATCTCTCCCGGCCTGTATAAGCGCGAGCGCCGCTATGCCGCGCCCTTCGTGCTTGGTTCGGCGGGACTCTTCATCATAGGCGGAGCCTTCGCCTATTTCGTGGCATTCCGCTACGCATTGACCTTTCTGCTGGGCATCGGACTGGGAAACTACGTCGAGCCGATGGTCTCGATCTCGGAGTACTTCGATCTGTTCGTCAACGTGACTCTAGGTGTCGGGCTGGTATTCGAAATGCCGGTCCTGATCTTCTTCCTGACCTTGCTGCGGGTGGTTACTCCCAAGTTCCTGCTCAATCATAGCCGCTATGCGATTCTGATTATTTTCATCATCGCCGCCGTGGTCACGCCCACACCCGATGCGTTCAACATGATGCTGTTTGCCACGCCCATGTGTCTGCTGTTCTATGTGGGCATCTTTGCCGGCTACCTGTTGGTGCTCAAGCGCGAGGGCCGTAAATTCCCATGGGGCAAGACGTTAATAATCGTAGCAATAGTCCTGGCTGTGCTCGGTGGGCTATTGTATTTTGCCGCGGTCCACTATAAACTTCATCCAGCGCCGCACTGGCCTTTCTTGATCCGCTGAGATGCGGAAATGGGGATCGTCGAGCTGGCCGGCACCCCATGGATCTGGACAAGGTAATTCGGGAGTTACATCAGGAACTCGAGAAGATCGACTTGGTGATCGAGTCACTGGAAGAGCTGATACGCACCGGAACTATCACTGCGGGCGGCCACCGCGGCCGCAAGTCCATGGCCGAAGAGGAGCGGCGGATCGTTTCCGAGCGTATGAAGAAGTACTGGGCGAGCCGGCGCAAACCGCGCTCTTAGCGCTTGCGCCTGTGCAGCGCTCTGGAGACTCTGCCGCGCGCGCGCCGGTATGCAACGAGCAGCGCATGTTTCTCGCGATACCACCAACCCGCCAGGAATTGCCGCTTGAAGAACCATAGCCAGAAGTACTGGCTGCCGGCGCCGTATTGGTGGCGCATTTCAAAGCCGCAGCGCACTGCCATATCCCGCGCGTCCTGCTCCGATAGGGTCGCACCCAGCCAGGTATCGTCGGGAGCCGCATTGGGGGTGTCCGCGCCCTGGACCTGGAATTTGAAAAGCCGGCCCCGGCGCAATCGGGCGTGCACCTCGCGTATATAACTTTCGATGACATCGCGGCTGGGAATGTGCTGGAAAACGATCGACGAGAAGGCGAAATCGAGGCGCGCCTTGCCCAGCACCGAAAGATCTTTGCCATTGTTCTGGAAGATATGGACATGGGGCAGGTCGGCGAGCGCGTCGCGCGCCTGCCGCACCATTTCGCCGCTGATATCCACGCCATAGACCTGGCCGAAGACGCGGGCGAGCGCGCGCGTCACGCGACCCGCGCCACAACCGATCTCGAGCACCGTCATGCGCTTGGGGTCCTGGCCCTGGCAGATGTTGATCATGTCGGTGAGGATCTCTTCGGCTACGGTCCCCTCGCCGGAGCGGAAGAACTCGGCGTCGGTCCAATTCTGGCGTTCGGTATTGACATAGAAGCGGGCATTTTCGCGGGCGCGCTCGTCCCAATCGCGCTGCATCTTCTGAAGTCGCGCCGTGAGATCGGATTCGGCCATCATGTCTATTGTAGTTGGCAACGCGCGATACATTCTAAAGGATTTATAAAGATCTTACGCAAATGTCTATTGTTTGTAGTATTCCGGCGACCCTACCATCGCGGGCGCGAATTCATTTTTCTTTGCCGCGCTGTCGGGTCAGAAGGATCCGATTCCCAAGCCTACGCAATTCCATAAGGCGAACGTACTGAAACTGCTCAACGTGTCGTACGATTTCGCGAAAACCGGCCATCTGTGATCACTTCAAAACCGGCCAACGAAGCCGTGCCCAGGACATGTAGTTCTTTACCGCGCGAGCGGCAGTTCGTGCAAGCTTTTAGTCGGATCCTTTCCTAAACGCACCTTGCTCCTTCCCGACCAGCGGGAGGGCATGGAGTGGTATTGTTTTTCTTTTCTCAACGAAAGCCACTTAAGCGGTCGGGCGGACACGATATCGGCAGGACACAATTCCGGAGGACACCATGCGAGTGTTGAGCGGCTTAGCGCTCGACCGCGCCACGCACAAAAAAAGCCAGCCTGCGCGCGGTTCGGATACCGACACGCGCGCAGGACCGGCCGATGCAAGATCGCTCAGTGGGACTCGGGCGCCGCTGGGCCATCAAAACCAGCCCCCGGACGGCACGAGCCCATTGACGCGCAGATACGTGACGAGATTGCCGTAATGCAAGGCGTCATGATTTGCGACTTGCGTCAACACGAACATCTTGTTGGTCTTGGCGCCCCAGAAGTCCGCCGGGTCATTGAGGTGCGCATCGGTGAACCCGGAGTACACGCCATCGCAGTAATCGAACGCGCCTTTGAGGTGGGCCATGATCTCGGTCTTCGAACTCTTCGCGGTAGCCGTGGCGGGGTTCGCTTCTCCCTTGACGTTTGAACACAATATGTAGGATATATCCGCCACATGATTCAGGATCTCTGCAAACGAGCGAACGTCCTTCGTCGGCCGGTAGCTGTACTTGGACTCTGGCATCGCGTCCGCCGACTTCATGATCTTGTCCTGCATATTGCTACGAAAAATGGATATCGTCGTCGTCAGCGGATTCG
>Ga0302324_100001645_pt1 | contig 53795 bp, 54 predicted proteins | sample Palsa_T0_1_FD_201949 | JGI IMG/M metagenome (GOLD analysis project Ga0302324, IMG submission 201949) | Peat permafrost microbial communities from Stordalen Mire near Abisko, Sweden - Palsa_T0_1 | ecosystem: Environmental > Terrestrial > Soil > Palsa > Peat permafrost | place: Sweden: Abisko...
AGAGCCTGGTGATCGTTACCCTGACGAGCGGCATCGCCGCGATTGTATATCGAGACATGGAGCAGTCGTACCGCAGGAGCTTTTTAGAGGCTGCGCTCGTTAGTGAGCTTATTGCGCGCGACGGGCTGTCGGGGCTGATGAACCGTCGTTCCTTCGATCAGCATTTGGTACGTGTATGGCAGCAGGCGCTGCGCGATCAACGTTTGATCGCAGTACTGATGATCGACATCGATCACTTCAAGCAGTACAACGACAGCTGGGGCCACCAGGCCGGAGATTGGGCTCTATGCAGCGTGGCTGAAATATTACAAGACGTCGCACGCCGACCCTTAGACCTTGCGGCACGCTATGGCGGGGAGGAATTCGCCCTGATTCTTTACGACGTCGAGCTTGCGCATGTGCTGAGGACAGCTGAGCATCTTCGCGAAGCGGTCGAGAACCTGAAGCTTAAGCCGCAACACGCCAGCGGAGGAAATACAATGCAGGTAACGGTGAGTGTAGGTGTAGGCTCGGCGGCGCCGACCATCGGCCGGACGCCACAGGGCGTCGTGCAACTGGCTGACGAGGCGTTGTATGAAGCCAAACGTACGGGTCGCAATCGAGTTGTCGTCAAAGGCGTCGAAGCGTACCGGCTTCTCGAGACGGGCGCTTTCAAAGGACCACACCGCTCCCGCCGGTAGACAAGGACTGCCGCCGGCGCGCAATGCGTCGCTCGATAGTGCGGCGTCGCCGGTGATCGGTCTGGGTCAGCAAGCAATGCCATCAGCAACACGCTGCCTCAATCGTGCGCGCCGGTTCCGCAAGGGGAGGCCGAATCACGCGCACAGCTAGCCCAGGCGGGCTAGTCGCCGCTCTCGAGGTCGCGATCAGCGACCGGTCGGGAACAGGCGGCTCAAGGTGCCTCCGAGCGGGGCGGGCATGAAGCTGTCGCCATAGGGCCAGTCCATGAAGCCCAAGGCGGCGATCGTGCCTCCGTCGACATGCAGGGTGGTGCCGGTGATGGAGCGCGACAGGTCGCTCGCGAGGAACAGCACGCCGTTGACGACGTCTTCGACGGAAGGGGCCTTCTTCAGCGGCACGTACATCTTGTACGTTGCGGCGAGCGCGTCCTCTCCCAGCGCGGCCAGCCGTTTGAAGTCTTCCGGGTAGAGGGCACTGTTCGACGCACGTGCCGGCGAGGTGTCGGGTGCGATCAGATTGACGCGGATGCCATCGCCGCCGAGCTCTACGGCAAGAGCGCGGCTGAAGTTGGTGGTCGCGGCCTTGGCTCCGGCGTAAACCGCATAGGTGGCCGCCCCGCGATGCGCTTCGATGGTGGTGAAGTTGATGATGCTTCCGCCGCGACCGCCGCGGCGAATCAGGGGAATGGCACGCCGGACGCTGTCGATGATGTAACCGTAGTTGAGCCTGATGTCGCGGGCGTTGCTTTCCCGCGTGGTTTCGACGAAGAGTGACCGCTGTACGCCACCCGCGACATTGACCACAATGTCGACTCGATCGAACTGCGCCTCTACCCTGTCGTAGAAGGCGTCCAGTGAATCCGCGTCAGTCACATCGGCGCGAACGGACATGATTCGGGTTCCGAGCGCCTCGACTTCCGGCACGATCGTCTGCACGGCCTCTTCATCGTTGTCGCACGCCGCAATGTGAACTCCGGCTTTCGCGAGAGCCATGGTGACGCCACGCCCCATGAACCCGCCCGCGCCCCCTACCACCACCGCGACTTTACCGGCGAGGCCGGCGTGAGCTTCGAGTAATCCCATGAATCCCCCGATTGGTTGATGCTTAGGGCCATTTTAATCCATCGGCCATCCGACCACCCGGCAGCGTGGCCCCTAGAGCTGATTCGATAACGTCTGCGCCGCGCTGAGAAGCGCCTCCTGGAGGGCGGGCAACCCGGTTCGCCGCAAAGCACTGCCGATACCGATGGCGACCAGCGCGTGGCTCAGCTTCGTGTGCACCCTGAAAACCGGCGCAGCCACCACGGTTACTCCGGATATATAGTTGCCCGCGTCGACGGCGACCCCCCGGACGCTGGTCTCACGAACCTGGGCTCTCCACTCCTCGAGCGTCGGCGGCTCATCCCACCGCAGCGTTTTGAACCGTGCTTCCAGCTCGGCTTCGGTGTGACCCCCGAATGCAGCGATGCATCGACCCGTGGCGCTGATGAGGGCCGGAAACCGATTCCCGATCTGCGTGCTCAATTGAAAGCTCGGGCCCGACTGGGAGACGGCCACCACGATGATGTGATCGAGGCCGACGATATGGACTCCGAGCGTCGTCACATCGAACTCGGAGGCGATGCGATCGAGCACCGGCTGGGCCAGGTCGTTGAAGCGGTTGCGTCTGAGCCAGTGCCGCGCGAGCGTGAGCACGCCCGCCTCCAGAGAATATCGCTTGGTATCGGGATCGAAGGAGACGAACTCCTCGGCCACCAACGCTCGCAGGACATGCAGGCACGTGCTCGGGACCAGGCCCAGTTCCCGTGCAATCGATTGCACGCCGAGCGGCGCATCGCTTTTCCCGAGCAAGCGCAAGACTGCTGCAGCGCGCGAGATGGCGGGCGCTTTGCTTGCTTTGACGGCCGCCGCGAGCTCCCGGTCCGGTCGTTGGGATCTACGCGGCCGCTCTCGCGGGAGTTGATCAGGCATAGGTTGGTCGCTCGCTCAGCCGCGGTCGTCGTTCTACATATGAAATTATATTCTATATTTGCAATGAAAGCCATACTGTGGCAAATTCCAAAGGCCATGGCCCAGCTCACGGAATACACGCGCTACGAGGATGCACAACGCTTTGCCGATTCGCGCGCGCTGTGGGAGCTCTTCGACGGCAATCGCGATTTCCTCAACATCGCGCACGAGTGCATCAACCGTCACGCCGACGGATCCGGACGCACGGCCGTGCGCATCGCGCACGCCGACGGAACCGATACCGCGTTGAGCTTCGACGAGATCGCCGCGGGGTCGGCGCGTTTCGCGCATTGGCTGGTGGAGAACGGCGTTCGACCGGGAGACCGCATCGCGTTCATGCTGGAGCCGTCGCTGCCTTTCTATTTGAGCCTGTTTGGCGCGATGATGATGGGCGCCATCAGTGTGCCGCTGTTCACTCTCTTCGGGCTCGACGGATTACGGCTCCGCGTCGATGACTGCAAGCCGAAACTGCTGATCACCAATGCGGAAAAAGCCGGCATCGCCGGCGAGATCGGCGGGCTGCGAGTCGTGGTGGCCGATGACGGCCTGCTCGGGCAAATGGCCCGCTATCCGGCGAGCTTCAAGCCGGCGACGCGCGCCGATGATCTTGCGGTGTTTCAATATACCTCGGGCACTACGCGCGAGTTGCCGGCGGCGGTGAAGCACTCGCATCGCACGGTGGTGACCCTGATGTTCGCTGCGCTTTACGGAACCGGCATCCGGCCGGGCGATGAGTTTTTCTGTCCTTCCTCACCGGCCTGGGGGCACGGACTCTGGCACGGCACTCTCGCTCCCCTGGCGCTGGGCGTCACCACCGGCACGTTTGCGGGCCGCTTCGATGCCGTGCGGCTCATGAAGGCGCTGCAAGATTACAAAATCACGAACCTATCGGCGGCGGCCACGCACTATCGGATGATGAAAAACTCAGGCAAGGCCAAGGACTTCACCTTCTCGATCAAAAAGCTGTCTTTCACGGGCGAGCCGATCGATGTCGCCACCCTCGATTTCATCGAGGAGATCTTCCACGTTCCGGCGTGCAGCATGTATGGGACCACGGAGATCGGCGTGGTGCTGGTCAATTACCCCGGCGCCGAGGATTATTTGGTCAAGCCCGGCTCGCTCGGAAAGCCGGTGCCCGGCCTCAAGCTCGAGGTGCAGAAGCCGGACGGCACCGCCACGGAACCCGACGTGATCGGCGAGCTCATGCTCTGGCGTCGGGACAAATGGGAGACCACCAAAGACCTCGCCAAGATCGACAAGGATGGGTATTTCTATCATGCGGGCCGGGCGGATGACGTCATCATCTCCGCGGGTTGGACGATGAGCGCCGTGGAGATCGAGAACACCTTGCTCAAGCACCCGGATGTGAAAGAGGCAGCCGTCATCGGCGTGCCGGATGCGACCCGCGGTCAAGTCGCCAAGGCGTTCATCGTGTCCGACCGATCGCCCAGCGAAGAGTATGTCGATGAACTCAAGAATTTCACGCGGGGGCGGCTGAGTCAGCACGAATTTCCGCGTCACATCGCCTTTGTGGGCGAGCTGCCCAAGACACCGGCGGGCAAAGTTCACCGCAAGATCCTACGCGAACGCGAACGCGAACGCGAAGCCGCGGCCGCGATCGCTCCTTAAGGTTTTTTTCAGGAGACGACGTATGCAACCGGTCAGCAAACTCACCACCAACCGCTTTCCCAAGATCACCGAGGAAGGTCTCGACGATCTTCGCAGGCGCATCGGCGTTGCGATCACCGACACGATCGAGCCGTGGAACTATGAGGCGACGCGGGACGGCATTCGTCACTACGCGCACGGCATTGGCGATGACAACCCCTTGTGGACCGATCCCGCCTATGCGGAGAAGACGCGCTACGGAACCATCGTGGCGTTGCCGAGTTTTCTGTTCTCCACCAGCCGCATCGTATCGGGGTACTGCGGCGGTCTCTCGGGCGTTCACGCCATGTGGGCGGGGGCCGAATGGACGTGGTACAAGAACGTCCTGCGCGGCGACGCCATTTCCACGCAGGCGCACCTGAAGGATCTGATCGAGCACAAAACCCGCTTTGCCGGGCGCTCCTTCCAGCAGATCTACCACGTCGATTTTTTCAACAGCCAAGGCGACAAGCTCGCCGACTGCGATTCCTGGGTTTTCAGGACCGATCGCGACGAGGCGCGCGAGCGCGGCACGAAATACACGGAAGCCCGCGGACGCGTCGAACCGTTCAAGGACGAGCAGCTCGCAGAGTTTTACAAGCTGTATGAGGCGGAGGAAATCCGCGGCGCCAAGCCACGGTACTGGGAGGACGTGCAAGAGGGCGAGACGCTTCCCCGCATGATGAAGGGTCCGATGACGGTCACCGGATTCATTTGCTATGCGCAGGGCTGGGGCGGTCTTTACATCCGCGCGAACAAGCTCGCCTGGAAGATGCAGTCCAAGCACCCCGGCCTCGGCATCAAGAATCGATTCAACGTGCCGGACTGCCCCGAGCGCGTCCATTGGGACGAAGCCTTCGCGCTCGAGGTCGGCGCACCGGGCGCTTATGACTACGGTCCCGAGCGCTGCTCCTGGTTGACGCATCACATCACCAACTGGATGGGCGACGACGGCTTTTTGCAAAAGAGCAAATGCCAGGTTCGCCGCCATAACCCGGACGGCGACGTCATATTCATCGACGCTGTCGTCAGCCGCAAATTCGTGGAGAGCGGCAAGCATCTCGTCGAAATTCGCCAGAATGCGGAAACGCATCGAGGCGAGGTGTCGGCGAACGGATCGGCGATCGTGGAGCTGCCCAGCCGCGCCAATACCCGCTGATCTCTGGCAGAATCGAAGCGAAGGGGAGGGCGCCAAATGGCAGAGCTAAGATTCGACCATCGTGTCGCGGTGATCACCGGTGCCGGCAGAGGGCTCGGGCGCGCCTATGCGCTGCTGCTCGCCTCGAGAGGGGCCAAGGTGGTCGTCAACGACCCTGGCAGCAGCATCAAGGGGGAGGGCACCGATGCCGGTCCCGCCGCCGAGGTGGTCCGGGAGATCAAGGCGGCCGGTGGCGAGGCGGTCGCCTGTACTGAGTCCGTCGCGACACCTCAAGGCGGGAAGGCGATCATCGGGTCCGCGCTCGATCACTACGGCCGGATCGACATTCTGATTCACAATGCCGGCAACGTCCGGGGCGCATTGCTCGAGGAGATCACTTACGAGGATTTCGAGGCTGTGCTGGACGTGCATTTGCGCGGCGCTTTCCACGTCGTGCGACCGGCCTTCCCTCTCATGTGCAAGGCTGGATACGGTCGATTGGTGCTGACCTCGTCGATCAACGGCATATATGGGAATCCCAAGGCGGTGAATTACAGCGTGGCCAAGGCGGGCACCATCGGACTGTCCAATGTCGTGGCGCTCGAAGGCGCCGCAAAAGGCGTGAAGAGCAATGTCATCCTTCCCGGGGCCGTGACCCGAATGGCTGCAGGGTTGGATACGAGTGCCTACCCCCCGATGACGCCGGATCTGGTGGCGCCGGTGGTGGGTTGGCTGGCCCATGAGTCCTGCTCGATCACGGGAGAGATGCTGGCCTCGATGGCCGGCCGGGTGGCGAGGGCCTTCGTTGCCGAGACCCCCGGCGTGTACCACCCGGTGTGGACGATCGAGCAAGTGGCCGAAGAAATGGATGCCATTCGCAACACCGACCGCCCGGTGATCTTTCCACCCGTGCCTTCGGGGCACATCGACCATCTGCGATACAGCTTTGCGATGGCCAATTCGGGCGGCAAGGCTCCAAAATAAAACGGCGGCCGCCACGGATCGCGCGGCTCGTTAATCCTAACCTGATCGCAGGGCTCCACGGGATGCACCGCGCAAGCGGATTCAGGGACCAGGATTGCGCCGATCGCCACGGAGCGCATGCATGATTTATATTGAAGTTATGCCAATTATCCCAAGTGCATAATTTAGGATAAACTCCCTGGAAATAGACCCTCGTCACCGCCTCATCCAGCAGCGCTGACCGGTCCGCTCGCACGATGGCGCCAATGCGAGGTTTGATATCCGTTACCTCGATCTTCATTTCAGGTTCTCCATGCCGAGCTCAAGTCTCTCGTTCAGCGGGGCTGCAGAGCGTGGCTAGCTCGATTTGAGCAAGGACCACCCGGATTCAATATGCTTACGCATTGCAAGCGTTGCAGCGGATGCGTCGGCGTCCGATAGCGCACGCAAAATCTCGTCGTGCTCTTGGGCAGCGTGTTTTCCGCGACCCTCGACCGCGTTGATCAGATCGAAGGGATATCTCGCCCAGAGAATCTGCACGAAGTGCAATGTCTGCGGCATGCCCGCGATGGTGTAGAGACGGCGGTGGAAGCGGTAGTTGATTCCTCGCGCGGAAGCCCGGTCACCCGAGTTGAAGGCCTGTTCGAACTCGTCGGCGAGCGCGCGTAGATCGGTGAGGTCCCGGGCGGTGATATTTTCGACCGTGCCGCGGATGAGTCGCGATTCAAGCAGCAGACGCAATTCCAGAACTTCCTGCGAGGCCGTTGGGTCGAATGGAACGACGCAGGCCCCGCGGTAAGAATCACCGCTGACGTAGCCTTCCGCCTCCAACAACTTGAGCGCTTCGCGCACCGGCGTGATGCTGAGCTGCAGCCGCTCGGCGATCTCGGCCTGTTTCAGCCGCGAGCCGCGTGGAAACATCCCGGAAATGATGCCCTCGCGTAGAAAGTCCGCTACCTGTTCCTCCTTGGTTCGGAAATCCATCCCGTGCGGGGCGCCTGCTTGCTTCTCGTCGCTCACTCGAAAGCCACGTCTCGAGAGGTCTTGACCTGGCAGAAGCGCTGCAACGACTTGATCGCGCCGTCGTGTTCTTCGCCTGACAAGGCGCAACAGCAATCCTCGAGCAGCACCATTTCGTAATCGCGATCGTGACCCTCGCGCACCGCGGCTTGAACCACGGCGTTGGTTGAAATCCCCGAGCAATAAATCCGCCGCACGCCGTGGGTGCGAAGAATTACCTCGAGATCGGTGCCGTAAAAGGGACTCACGCGATGCTTGACGATGTCAAAGTCGGTCGGTTGCTGCCCGAGTGCTGGATGGATCTGCGTGCCCCACTCGCCGAGCTTGAAGATGCCGTTCTTGCGCGCGTTCGAGAAGATGGGCGAGTTGGCCGGGCACTCCCGATAGTCGGGCGAAAAGCCGACGCGTACGAACCCGACGCGAAGCGTGGCCGCCCGAGCCTTATCGAGCGCGCGGCGCGTGTTCTCTATGATCCCTCGCGCTCGCACCTGTTCACCATAGGGGGCCTTGCCGTTCGGTCCATCCTCGTGAACCAGGTCGTTTTCCATGTCGAGCACGAGATAAATGCCGCTCATTAAGTCCCCCTGATTGAAAGTGCATTTTGCATGATTGCGCGATTTGCGCACAAATGCGGCGTCTCGCTCAAGCGATCACTTCGCGCCTTTCCAGGTCGGCACGCTGCGCAGTGGAGAGCCCCAGAAGCTCGCCGAATACGTATTCCTCATCCTCGCCGAGTGTGGGTGTCAGCCGCCGAATGCCCACCTCGCTCGTCTTGGAGAACCGCGCCGGTGCACCGACGGCGAGCCGCGGGGGAATCCCGGGCGCGCTCACTTCGGTCGTCGCGCCGCGCTCGCGTAGGTGAGGGTCGCGCGCAATGTCCTGCATGCTCCATGAAACGTGCGCGCAAACCCCCGCGCGCTGCAGGCGCTCCGCCGTGGCGTCGGCCTCAAGGCCGGCGAGCCATTGCGCGAGTAGAACGTCGAGCTCCTCGCGATGCCGAAGCCGCGCGGCGCCCGTGGCATATCGCGGATCGCTGGCGGCGGCCGGTTGATCCAATTCCCGAGCCAACGCCCCCCATTCGGCGTCGTTTCTGACCGCCAGAGTCAACCAGCGATCGGGCTGCCGAGTCGGGTAGACACCATGCGGCGCCATGGACAGGTGGCTATTTCCCGGCCGCGCCGGCGTAAGTCCCAGGCTCGCGAGAATGAGGGCATCGCCGATCATCGCGCTCGCGACCTCGCGCGCTGCGACATCGACGTGTTGGGCCTTGCCGGTGCGGCGGCGCTGATGCAGGGCGGCCATGATGGCCACGGCAGCGTGGATGCCCGCCGAATGGTCCATGACGTGTCGCATTTCCACGGGGGGGCCATCGCTGTAGCCGGTCATCCAGCCGAGGCCCCCCCACGCGCCGAACAAGGGCGCGTAACCGGCAAAGTGCGAGTCAGGGCCGCTCTGGCCGCAGGAGGACAACGACAACAGCACGATGTCCGGCTTCACCTCGCGCAATTCATCGAAGCCCAGGCCGAGACGCTTCATCACGCCCGCTCGAAAGCTTTCGGCCGCAACGTCGGAGATAGAGACCAGCCGTTTGGCCAGCGCTATCGCCTCGGGTTGCTTGAGGTTCAGCCGCACCGACAGCTTGTTCACCGACACCTGATCGAAAGTCGCAGCCGACATTCGTCCATAAACGGCGTGCGGCTTACGGAAGGCGTCCGGACGCGCCTTGCTCTCGATCTTGATGCACTCCGCGCCCAGCTGCGACAGAAGCTGCGTGCCGAATGGGCCGGCCGCGTGAATCGTGAAATCTGCGATCCGGACTCCCTTAAGGGGAGCCTTGGGTGGGCTCATGACGCAGTCTCGTGAGTCATCTCGCCGAGATCCGGCACTCGCCCGGCGGCCCGCAGCGGGCTCGCATAAAACTGAAAGGGCGCAACCAGAGCCGCTGCCTCGGTGTGCTCGTCCAGCCTGAGCGGAGCGAAGAGTCCGCGCGCGCGTTCGTGCTCGCCACGAGTCACTTCGGCGGGTGTGCGGTATTTCGCTGCCGGCACGCCCAGCCGCTGCGCCTTGCGCACGATGTCATCGACATCGTGTGCAATCATCCATTTGCGAATGTGTCGGTTCATCTCCCCGCCGCGCCGGCTGCGCTCCAAGGGATCGTTCAACATCTCGTCTTGCGCCCATGCAGGATGGTCCAGGAGCTCCAGCAGCGCGCTCCACTGCCGATCTTCCAGCGTGAGCAGCTCGACGAAACCACCGCGTGCCTCGAATACTCCCCCGTAACGGAAGTGCCGCGTCTTGCGGTGCTCCAGCGAGCCGTCGCCGAATCTCTGCAGCGCGAACGCGCCTACCGCAAGGACGGCATCCTGCACCGACACGTCGACATACTGGCCGCCGTCTTCTGGTGCTGCCCACCACGCCGCAAGTGCTGCGAATGCAGCCATGGCTCCGCCCTGGTACTCGCTGAAATGGCCGTAGATCTTCAGCGGCGGCCGGTCGGGAAAGAGCTCGTAGCAGAGGCCGTTGGGAAGCAAAAAACCCTCGCCCCCGGCATGCAGCAGATTCACTTCCTCGCCGTCCCAGCCGGCTTTCGGTCCGCTTGCGCCGAACGGCCGGACGCACACATGCACAAGCTGTGGGAAGCGCTTTGCGATCACCTCTCGATCGAGTCCACGCGCAGCTTGGTCGCTCACCGGGGTGTCGTCGATCAGGATGTCCGCGCGTTCGAGCTCATGCTCGAATGCCTGCCGGCCCGTCGGGGAGGACAGGTCACACATCAGGCTGCGCTTGCCCGCTGCAATCGAGGCAAAAAGCGCACTATGGCGCGTGCCATCGATCAGCGGAGGCGCCATTCGCAAGGGGGAGCCCGCAGGCGGCTCCAGCATCACGACCGTGGCTCCCATGGCGGCGAGCAGTCTTCCGGCGTAGGCCGCAGCGACGGTGCGCGAGTGCTCGATGACGCGGCAGCCTGCGAGTGGCATCTCATTGCCGCGCTGCGGGTCCTCTGAGTGCACGATCGATCTGTCCAGTGGTTCGCCGGGCCCGACTAGCGAACCGAGGGAAGCTCGAGATCTACGCCCGATCCGTCGATGAAGGCGGGAAGCTTTACCTCTCGCGAGGGCAACGCCACCGTGGCCAGCCCGGGAGTAGTCACCTCGCCGCGCTGGTTCTCCGCGGCAATCTCGATGTCGACCAGCGCCGCCTTGTCCTTGACGTACTTGCGTGTGACCTTGCCCTTGCAGAAAGTGGTATCGCCCACGATGTTGAAGCGTCGCATCTCCGTACGAACACGCTTGAGGAAAGCGGCGTCGCCCATCCAGTTCGTGATCAGGCTGCACATCCACGAGGAGCGTTGGGGGCCATAATCGTAGGTGCCTGGAACTCCCACTTCTTTTGCAACCGACTCCCGGTGATGGCCGATGCCGGTGTACTCCACACCGCTGCCCGCCTCCGGGTTGCGGAAGAAATGGCCCGGGTGCTTCACCGCAGCCTGCAGAATCACCCCGTGAGTATGTCCCCGGCCCGAGCCCACCAGAAACCCCATGGTGTCCATCAAGGACAACGGCCCGCGCGCGATGGTCGGCAGCTCTTCTCCTTCTTGCACGTCCTCCCAGTAGCGAACGTTCGCGCCCCGAATGTTCTTGGGCTCATCGAGCACGATTTCATCGATGCGGTCGCGTTGCTCGTTCGAGTATTCGAACTGCTCGATCTCCTTGTATTTGCCGGCGTCGCGTGCAGCCTTGCGCTCGTGGCGGGTACACGTGCCTACCGCACGCGCAATCAGCTCGCTGCGCTGGTTGTAGTAGCAGGCCTCGACATACTGCAGCACCAGGCGACCGGAGAACTTGCTCTGTTTCTCTTCGACTCCGACGACACGCTCGATGGCCGTGATGCGATCCCCGGGCCGCACATGCCTGAAGAGTTCCCAATCGTTGCCGGCATAGAAGCCGTGCACGCCGGGGAGGCCCCAGCGAGTGCGCCCCAGCCAGCCAAACGCCATCGGAAACATGGGATGTCCGAGCAGGGTCCCGTAGCGGGTTGCCGTGCCATAGCCGATTTCCCGATAGAGCGGGTTGAGATCGCCGATGCCGTTACACCAGTTGCGCAGGGTGTCGGGCGTGGCGTCCTGCAGATACGGACCTTCCGGTCGCAGCTGCAGGCCGATCATGGCCTTCGCATCGGCGATTGACTGATCGGTGATGCGGCCCTCGGCGGGAGCGGAGCCGACTTCAGACGGCGGGGCGGGGGTACTCAAGATATTCTCCTTACTGGGGCCCAGGCGAAAGCGTCCGCTACGCTCTCAGACACTGCCCCCGAGCTCAACAGGGCTTCGTACTCTGACGGGTCGATTCCGGCAGCCTGTAGCACGGCCGCGGTGTGCTCACCGAGATCGGGGGGAGGTTGTGGTGGCGCGCCGCCGTCGCCAGCTTGCCAGCGCGGAAATTCAGGTACGGCGAATGCGAGATCGCGAAAGCGCACATCGCGCAGCTTGCCCGGGTGACGCGCCTGCGGAGCGTCGAGAACCCGCTCGAGTGGAACCACCTCTGTGAAGCCTACGCCCGACGTTTGCAGGCGCGCGGCCACGCTCTCGAACGAATGTGCCGCGACGTTCGTCCTTACCATCTCCTCCACTTTTTCGCGCGCCTTCTTCCGCTGCCGCAAGGTGGCAAGCGACTCATCGCTCGGAAGACCCATCGCTTCACAGAACTTGAGCCAATGCGTGTCGTTCAGCATGAGCAGATAAAGCCAACGCCCGTCGGCGGTCTGATAGGCGCCATAGCCGGGCATGCTGAACTCACCGTGCGGCTCGCGTTCGGGCTTGCCCAGCAGCTGCGTTTTCAGCTGCACGCCCACCAGATCTCGGGAGGCGATGTGCAGTCCCGTCTCGTACAGTCCCACCTCCACGGGTGCAGGCGCCTTGCCTGCGCGCAATTGCAGCATCGAGGCGAGCATCCCGATCACGGCGTAGGCACCGGCGAACTGGTCGTGATAGGAAGGGCCCAGCCGGCTCGGCCGCCCGTTCACGCGGTTGGCTTCCATCACCCCGGTGGAGGCTTCCGCCACCGGATTCGACGCCAGATCGTCCTCGAGCGGCCCGGCGCCGTAGCCTCGAATGTGGCAGTAGACAAGACGCGGATTGACCACCGCACAATCCGCCCGCGTGAGCTTGAGCTTGCGCGCGGAATGGGGCGATAGGTTGTGCACGATCGCATCGGCAGTTTTCAGGAGGGCTCGGAACGCCGCTTGTCCCTGCGGCTTGGATAGATCGATGCACACGCTTTTCTTGCCATGGCTGTAAGCAATGAATGTGCCGCTGGGGCCACCGCGTACCAGGCTTCGGGTGGGGTCGCCCGCCGGAGGCTCCACTTTGATGATCTCCGCGCCGAGCTGGGAAAGGATGTGTGCGGCGAACGGTGCGGCTAGCATGGTGCCGAGCTCGATGACGCGAAGGCCGGCAAGGGGAGGAGTATTCACGCACCTTAACCCAGAATAATATACAATGCATCGTATATTATTAAGGCGTGGGAGTCGAGCTTTGGGGAGTGGTCATGGCCTATGAGGCTTGGGTCGGTCGCGAAGAGGAGCGCATTGAGCGGGTTCACAGCTCGATCGCGGGGGCGATGGCCGCGACCCTCGATTTCGAACGCGCGCCGCAGGCGGGCGAGCCGCTACCGCCGGGCTGGCAGTGGCTGTTCTTCAATCCGGTGGCGCGGCGGAGCGGTCTCGGGATTGATGGCCATCCGCGGCTCGGCGGTTTTCTCCCGCCGATCGAGCTGCCGCGGCGCATGTGGGCGGGCAGTCGCATTCGCTATCTCGCCGACGTACCGATCGAGGCACAGGCGACTCGACGCAGCCGCATTCTGAAAATCGAAAGCAAGGCCGGTCGACGAGGTGCGCTGTCGTTCGTCACCGTCGAGCACGTGATCAGTTGCGACGGTACGCCCCGGATCGCCGAGGAGCAGGATATCGTCTACCGTGAAATCGCTCCACCGGGTGCGGAGACCGCGCAACCCTTGCAGCGTCACGACGGAGTGCCGCAATGGAGCCGCACCGTCGAACCGGATACGACGATCCTGTTTCGCTATTCCGCGCTGACCTTCAATGGTCACCGCATTCACTACGACCGGCGCTATGCGCTGGAGCAGGAGGGATACCCGGACTTGGTCGTCCATGGCCCGCTCACCGCGACGATGTTGCAGCACTTTGCCGTGGATCATGGCGACGGGCGCCGGCTGGCGCGCTTCGATTTCAGGGGCGTCACTCCGCTCTATGTCGGGCGGCCGTTCCAGCTCGAGGGACGGCAGGTCGAGGAGGGAACGCTCGCGCTTTGGGCGCGTGGGCCCGATGGCGAATTGGCCATGTCGGCCACCGCCGCGTTCGAAGGAGAATCTGCATGACGCAACATATGAGCGGACCGTCGAGCCTCGCCGGCCAAGTCGCCTTCATCACCGGCGGCTCCGGCGGAATGGGCCGCGCGATCGCCAAAGTGTTCAAGAACGCCGGCGCGACGGTCGTGGCAACTGACCTCGCCGAACAGGCGGATGTAGGCTCCGGAATAAAGTATCGACGCTATGACGTGACCTCGCGCGCTCAAACGGAGCAGGTGATCGACAGCGTGCTGGCCGATCACGGCAGGGTCGACATTCTCGTGCTCTGTGCCGGCGTGATCGCCCGAACGCCGCTGGCGAACAGTACCGACGAGGAGTGGAATGCGATGCTGTCCGTGAACGTGCTGGGCGTCGTCAATCCGACTCGTAAACTGTTTCCCCACATGTGTGAGCGCGGCTTCGGAAAAATCCTGGCGGCGGGCTCGATCGCTGCAAAAAACGGCGGCGTGGCATCCGGTCCGGCCTACGTGGCATCCAAGGCTGCCGTTCACGGCATGATGCGCTGGATCGCCAAGGCCGGTGCGCCGCACGGGGTGTATGCGAATACGCTGGCACCGGGGCCGGTGGAGACGGCCATGTGGGCAAGCGTCACGAGCAACCAGGCGCCCGCCGCTAACGCGACGGTTCCGCTGGGTCGCTATGGGACCGCAGAGGACATCGCGCAGGCCGCGCTTTTTCTATGTTCACCCGCTTCCAACTGGATCACGGGCACGTCGCTCGACATCAGCGGCGGCATGTGGATGGATTGACCCCATGGAGAGCCGCACCGTGTCAAAGAACAAAAGCCCCGTGATTGGCTTCGTGGGCCTCGGCGTCATGGGCGGGCCCATGTGCCGGAACGTCGCCCTCAAGCACAGCGGCGCGGTCATCGCCTTCGATCTCGATGACGCCGCGTTTGCGGCACTCAATGGGACTCAAGCGCTGCGCGCGAAAACATTGGGGGAGGTGGCGCAACGGGCGGACATCGTGTTCTTGTCCTTGCCCGGCAGTCGGCAGGTGGAGCAAGTTTGCGTGGGGCCGCAAGGTCTCGCCAGCCACTCGCCTCCACCCTCGGTCATCGTGGATCTCAGCACCACCACCGTTGCCGTCGCGCGGTCGATGGCCGAGCAACTGTCGCCGAAAGGCGTGGCGTTCGTGGACGCACCGGTGGCCCGCACTCGAGAGGCCGCACAGCGCGGTGAGCTCAGCATCATGGTCGGCGCCGACGAGCCGCTTTTCACGCGTATCGAACCGCTGCTGCGCTACATGGGATCCGATGTGACGCGCTGCGGGGCGGTGGGCTGTGGGCAGGTGGTCAAGCTGGTCAACAATGCCCTTGTGTTCGAAAACACGATGGCGATTGCCGAAATGATGGTATTGAGTGAGCGCGCGGGCGTTCCGCCGGCCGTGCTCCTCGATGCCGTATCAAAAGGTTCCGGCGACAGCTATGCATTGCGCAACCACGCCCGCAAAGCGATGCTGCCGAGAGAGTTTCCGGAGAAATCGTTTCCTCCGGAGTACGTCCTCAAGGACCTAGGCTACGTGCTCGAGTTGGCTTCGCAGCTCGGTGTCGCTGCGCACGTCACTCGGCTGGCGCAGCGCTATTACGCGGCGGCTGCCAACAATGGCTGGTCTGGCCGCTACTATCCTGCGGTGATCGAGGTCGTGGATCGTGGTATCGAGCTGCCCACGCAAACTTAACGCTACGGCGAGGCCGTGATTTAATCGAGCTCAAGCCTTGGGGGAGAGAACGATGCTGAAGCTGCAAGGCCGAGTGATTGCAACCGGGTTGGGTTTCCCGGAGGGGCCGGTGGCAATGCCCGACGGCAGCGTACTCGTCGTGGAGATCGCGGCCGGTCGATTGACGCGCGTGCTGCCGAACGGCGAGCTGAAGGTGGTCGCGCATGTGGGCGGGGGCCCGAATGGCGCGGCGATCGGTCCCGATGGACACTGCTACCTCTGCAACAACGGCGGTTTCAAGTGGCGCACCGATGACGGGTTCGCGCGACCCATCGGCGAAGCCCCCGATTACAAGGGCGGCAGCATTCAGCGAGTACATTTGAGCAGCGGGCGGGTGGACACACTCTACACGCACTGCGACAGCGTTCCGCTGCATGGACCGAACGATATCGTTTTCGACGCGCGGGGAGGTTTCTGGTTTACGGACTTCGGCAAGAAGCTTTCGGATCGTTTGATGATGGGTGCCATCTACTACGCGCGCACCGATGGCTCCTGCATACGCCGGGCGGCATATCCGTTCCTCACGCCCAATGGCATTGGTATATCGCCCGACGGCAGCACGCTATATGCGAGCGAGACGGAAACGAGCCGCTTATGGTCCTATCCCATCGTCGGCCCCGGCGAGCTCGAGCTGCAGCCGTTTCCCTCTCCGAACGGCGGCAGGTTGGTGCATGGCCTGCCGGGATATCAGCGGTTCGACTCGTTGGCGGTCGAGGCCGGCGGCAACATATGCGTGGCGACGCTGGTGCGCGGCGGGATCAGCGTATTCTCACCCAGCGGGGAGCTGCTCGAGTTTCACGAGGCTCCCGAGGGTTACTGCACCAATATCTGTTTCGGAGGTGCGGACATGCGCACCGCTTACATTACGTTATCCGGCTACGGCCAGCTTTTTGCGGCGCATTGGCCGAGGCCGGGTCTGCGGCTCGACTCGAGAGGCTTGGGGAGGCATGTATGAGCGCATCGGGTCAGTTGAGACGCAGGTCGAGGTCCGAGGTCGCTCGAGGCGGCTCGGGTAGCGCTGCAGGGTGGAGTGGTGCCTCCCATGTGTGAACGACCGGCAGAACCTCTTCAGCAAACAATTTCGTACTTCTCTGAGCTTCCTGGTAGGGCATGTGGCCAAATTGCGGGACGATCGTGATCTCGGAGAACGAACAGGCCTTCTGGGCAGCCATGAGCCGACTGATGACCTCGTCCGGCGTACCGATCATGAGGTTCGACGGGTGATATCCAGGCAATTTCGGTTTGGCTCCCGTCTTCGATCCGGTAACGGCCGACGCAAGTACTGCCGTGGCGGTCGCTTCCCGGCTCGCATAGGCTTCGTATCCCTTCACCCCTTTGAAGTTCGAGGCGTCGGCAAATCCGTAGTGAAGATTGACATCGACGTCGGCTTGCACGATCCACTCATGGGCGTGCGCGGCTTCTGCCGCCGTGCGCGTGCAATACATGATGAGGACATTCTTCGGCTGACAGGGCGGCAGACCCACTGCCCGCCGGAAGGTGTTCACCAGCTGAACCTCCTTTCCGGCGTCTTCGATGGGCTTGTTTCCGACGAAGAGCGGCACCATCCCGCGGCGCGACAGTATTTCGAGGGAGTCGCGCGTCGAGGACGATCCATAGATGCGGCTGAAGAGATCGCGACTCTTCGGCTGAGGTCGAAGCGACATCTCGGGAATCTTGAAAATCTTGCCGTCGTAGCAGAACCGTTCCTGAGTGAATGCCAGTTTCAGAACATCGAGTGTCTCGTCGAAGCGCTGTCGACTCTCCTCGCGCGGAACTCCGACCGCGTCGAACTCCGATTTCGCAACGCCGCGTCCGAGCCCAATGGTGTCGTAGCGCCCATTGGAGACGATATCGAGATAGGCGATCTGATGGGCGAGTCGGACGGGATGCCACCACGGCGCGACGGCGACCATCGTACCCAGACTGACGCGCTTCGTACGGCCTGCAAAGTACGTCAGCACCTGCAGGGGGTTGGGCGTCATTCCATAAGGCGTACCTTGGTGTTCCGGCGCCCAGATACCGTCAAAGCCCAGCGGCTCGGCCAAATCGCCGATTGCAAGCCCCGCTTGGACAAATTCGTGATCGGGGGTAGCAGGCGGGCGGTCGAAGTTTCCGCTCAGCACGCGTTCCCAATCTCTAGAATTGTGCGCGAAAACTCCGAGATTGACCTTCATCGAGTGATTTACCTCGCAGCGCCGCGTCGTTCACTTGCGCCGCTGGGGGCCGGCGGTCCCCCTGTGTTCCCGCAGAATGCCGCGGAACCGATACCAAGGCAATTGCCGATGCCGCGGACGCATCACTCGAGACCGCCACCGACCGTGCCGAGGGGTATGCTTAGGCTTGGGCCTCACTTATAAAGAGGAGTGATTTCGATGGACGCAGTGGTTCGTCAGACAGAATCGGCCGTGGACCGCCTGGTCGGGCTGGTGGATACCGAAAACCCGTTCGATATGCCCTTCTCCGAGGTGCTGCCGCGGCAGCTCGAGGCGATCAACGAGCGCTTCAAGGACCGCATCGAGAAGATCAAGCTGCTGCAGAACCGTGCGGAATCCGGCGGGATTACCGAGATTCGCACAATGGCCGACATCGTGCCGTTGCTGTTCGCGCACACGGCCTACAAGAGTTACCCGGAGGGCTGGCTCGTCGAGCAGAAATGGGACCGCCTGGGTCGCTGGCTCGACACGGTCTCGACCAATCGGGTGAGGCCGATGGACACGAGCGGGATCAAGGGGCTCGATGAGTGGCTGCACCGGCTCGAGGAGCAAAGCCACTACGTCTCCTGCTCCAGCGGCACGACCGGCAAGTGCGCGATGATGAACGCGACGATGGCGGATTGCGAGTTCGCCGGCCACAGTTTGCTGCAGGCCCTCATCTGGGCGGGCCTCGCGCCGAATCACGATCGGCGCATGATCGCCCTGGGACAGGTCGCAGCGACTCCCCGGAACCGCGCCAGCGGCAAACCGATGAGGGAGGCCTTCAACCGGCCCGACGTCGCTCCGTTCGCCCCAAACGTTCCGCCCATCACCATCGGCGGGATCACGGAAATGATCGTCCTGCGCAAGAAGATCGCCGATGGCACGGCCAAGCCGACGGAGATCGCCTACTTCGAGGCACAAGTCATCGAGCGGGAGAAGGCGATCGAGTCGTCCATCGAACAGGCCGCCGATGCGCTCATCGAGAGCCGCCATATGCCGCTGCACATCATGGGGATCTTCGGGCCCCTGTATAAAGTCGCAGAGCGCGTGCGCGCCAAGGGCTACAGCGGCAAGGATTTTCGCGAGAACAGCGGCTTCGTCAGCGGCGGGCTGAAGCGTGTGCAGGTACCGTCCAACTACCGCGAATTCATCTTCGAGACCCTCAACCTGTCTCCCGCACGCCTCTGCCTGTCCTATGGCATGCAGGAAGCCAACACCAACGCTCCCCGCTGTAGTGCGGGCCGCTACCACTTGGCGCCGTGGGTCATGCTGCTTCTCTTGGATGAGTCGGGCGAAAACCTGATCGAGCCCTCCTCGAGCGGGGAGCTCGAGGGCCGTGCCGCGTTCTTCGATCTCTCGCTGGACGGCCGCTGGGGCGGAGTCATCTCCGGGGACAAGATCCGCGCGACTTGGGCGCCGTGCGCCTGCGGCAACCGCGGCCCGTCGGTGTCCGACGACATTCAGCGCTACGCGGATATGGCGAGCGGCGACAAGATCGCTTGTTCCGGCACCATCGATGCCTATGTGAGAGGTGTGGCATGAACATCGTTCAGGAATCGAGCAAGTCGACGGCGCGCGAGGCCGACAAGGCGACGCCCGCCCCCTTCTTCGTGCGCGGGAAGGTGGTCGAAGGAACCGGTGTGCGCCACAAATCGCGCGATCTGGGCGTCGACTTCGTCACGCCGAAGATCGATCTCGACGCGCTCATCACGCTGCGTACCGAGCCGGGGCCGCTCTTCGACGTCAAGCTGAGCGAGATCCTCGATTTTCTGGCCGCGACCGGCGAGCGCATGAGGCTCGACAAGAACGGCTACCTGCGCGAGGCGGTCGACCGGATCTCGGCGACGAACGTGCTGCCCAGGTCGGTGATCGAGCTCAATGTGCGCATGGCCGCGGACTACTTGAACAAGGCGAAGCTGCTGGAGTACGCCAGGCAGAACCTGGGAGATGAAAGGGTGCTCGATGAGTGGGTGCCGCGCGTGGACAGCACGGGCCGCAGTAGTTTCACGCGCGCTTTTCCGCCGCGCCTGATCCACATCCTGCCCGGCAATTCTCCTCTCGTGTCCGCCCAATCAATCGCCCTGGGCGCGATGGTGAAGGCGATCAACCTGTTCAAGATGGGGTCGAGCGATCCCTTCATGGCGGTCGCCATTCTGCGCACCATGCTCGAGGTCGATCCCAGCCACCCGGTCCCGCGCTCCATGTCGGCCGTCTACTGGCGCGGTGGCGACGAGCAGGTGGAGCGCGCGGTCTTTCAGCCTCAATATTTCGACAAGATCGTGGCATGGGGCGGCGGCGATGCGATCAACAATGTCATCAAGTATCTGATGCCCGGCCTGCAGCTGGTCTCATTCGATCCGAAGACCTCGATCTCGATGGTCGGGATCGAGGCCTTCGACTCCGACGAGATCTTGGAGGACGTCGCCACGCGCGCCGCCAATGATGTGGGCTTGCTGAACCAGGAGGCCTGCGTCTGCAGCCGCGTCCTGTTCGTCGAAGGCGATCGCCAACAGGTCGACCGCTTCTGCGAGCGTCTGCAACGGAAACTCGTCGACCGCAATGCCGTCTCGGGCAAGGCGCCGCCGCTGCCGCGCGATCTCGCCGAGGAGGTCGAGTCGATGAGATTGATGGACGACGAGTTCGGCGTCTGGGGGACTGGCGATGGCAGCGGGCTGGTCGTGCGCTCCGACGAGCCCGTGGATTTTCACCCCGTCAACAAGACGGCCAATGTCGTCCAGGTAAACTCGCTCGAGCAGGCGCTCAAGTATGTGAATGTCGCCACCCAGACCGTCGGTGTTTACCCGCCCGCGCGGCAGGTCGAGCTACGCGACGGTCTGGCGAGCGGCGGCGCGCAGCGGATCGTCCGGCTGGGCGACGCCGGTGGGCAGTCCATCGGTGCACCGCATGACGCCATGTACGTCATGCACCGATTCGTGCATTGGATCGTGCACGAGGACGGCTTCGAAGCGAAATAACAGGCGCTGGCGTGATGAATCGGCTCGGCATCGAAACCATCAGCGCATTTGGCCTGCCGCCGGTTGAATACGTTAACCTGGCCTCGGATCTAGGCTGCGCTCACATCTCTACGGGGCTTACATCCATCGACATCAACCCGCATGGCTATGCGCCCTTCAATCTCAAGGCCGATGCGGCCTTGCGCCGCGCGATGAAGTCCGCCATGCGCGAGCGCGGAGTTTCCGTATCTTTGGCGGAGGGTCTGACCGTTAGGCCGGGCATCGAAGCGCGGGATCGCGCAGCCGAATTCGACGCCTTCGCCGATTTGGGCGCTAAGCGGATTAATACGGTGAGTCTTGATCCCGACCTGGGCCGCACGCTCGACCAGTTCGCAATTTCCGTGGAGATGGCTGCCGCGCGCGGCATGGAGTCTACTACTGAATTCGCCCCCGGCCTGACGCTCTCCAATTTACCGGCTGCTCTCAATGCGCTCCGTCACGTCGGACGGGCCGATTTCCGGCTGCTGATCGATACCATGCACCTCATCCGATCCGGCTCGACCCCGGCCGATCTGGCGGCGCTCGATTCTGATCTGATCGGCTACGTGCAACTTTGCGATGCGCCAATGGTGTCGACGTTTTCCTCCTACATGCAGGAGGCGATGACCGAGCGCAAGATTCCGGGGCAGGGCGAGTTGCCGCTGCTCGACATCCTCAAGGTGGTGCCGCGCGACTGTGTCGTCAGTCTGGAAGTGCCGATGCTTTCTCAGGCTAAGTCAGGCATGGGACCGCTCGAGCGCCTTCGACCCGCCGTGGCGGCGGCAAGGGCACTTTTGGAGCAGTTATAGCCCGGGTCTTGGCTGGGCACAATCCGACGGGCAGTCGTCCTTTCGATACGAGGAATTGTTCGAATGAAACCTGATGCCTACAAGGCGGCAATACAGAGGCGTCGGCAGCGTGGAGGTGGTGGATTACCCCTATGACCATGTCTTCCCGAATCAAGGCAAGGCGCTTCGTGACATGAAGCGCATGGCGTTCCGATCCGAACCGCCGTTCTCGTCGAGCCGTTTGTCATTGGCACGCGGGCAGCCAGGAGTCTCGCCCCTGGTCCGGCGAAAACCGCTATCGTGTTCGGCGCGGGAATCATCGGCATGTCCGCAGCCATCATGTTGAGGTGGTATGGCTGTTCCAAAGTGATGGTCGTCGATATCTCCGGGTCCCGGCTGGAAAATGCCAAGACCTTCGGTTTGGTCACCTGCAATTCCGCCACAGAGGATCTCAAGAGTAAGGCGCTCGCGGAATTTGGATCGCAGAATGGATTTCTGGGCGAGCGATGTAGCGCGAATCTATATATCGACGCGATCGGCGCCAAAGTTGCCGTCGCGACATTCTAAAGATGATGAAGTCCGGAAAGTACAACCTCTCATCGCTTGTAACGCATGAATATAAGGTCGAGAGAATAAACGAAGCGCTCGTCATGGGCGGCAGTGCCAACGAGGCGCAGAAAGTCTGCATCTCGTTCTAATTCTGCGTGGCCCAATCATCCTTCGCGAGGCAGTTTCACCGTGATGCAAGTAGATGGATATGAATGATTTCAAAGCCGCGTATGGTCCCGCAGCGCTGGTCACGGGCGCATCGTCCGGAATTGGCAAGTCTTTCGCTACGTTGCTCGCTGCCCGCGGCATGGATCTGGTGGTTGTCGCGCGTCGGTCGCAACGTCTCAATGAGCTGGCCGCAGGCCTGACGAAGGCGCACGGAGTGAAGGTCGCCATATGCCAAAGCGATCTCGCCGAAGTCGGCGCGACGCAAAAGATCCTGGATGCGACCTTATCGATTGATGTCGGGTTAGTGATCAGCAATGCCGGATTTGGTCTTAAGGGCTCTTTTGACAGCGGCGACCCCAAAACGCTGGGCAACATGCTGATGGTGAATTGCAATACGCCGATGATGTTGGCTCGTGGATTCATACCGAGGCTTCGGGCGCGGAAACGGGGCGGCCTTATTTTCACAAGCTCCGTTGAAGGCTTGATGGGCATGCCTTATTCCGCCGCTTATGGGGCCACCAAGGCCTTCATAAATAGTCTAGGAGAAGCCTTGTGGGGTGAACTCACTCCAGACGGTATTCACGTCCTAACGCTCTGTCCCGGTGCCACCGACACCGAGGCTGCGCGACTGCAAGGTATTGACCCCGGGACGCTGAAAAATGTCATGTCTCCGGATGAGGTGGCCGCACGCAGCCTGGAAAACCTCGAAAATGGCCCGGTGTATATTCCGAGCGAGCACTATAAAGCGGTTTTCGACCGGCTCCTCAGCATGCCGCGCCGCGATGCCCTGACAGCCACCGCCCGTAGCTTAAAAAACTGACAAGACATCCCGTCAACGCTTCAGCGCCCATACCAAAATCGCGTTGATCCCGTCATCCGACACCGGCGCGCCTTCGTTTGCTTCTACCACAGGTTGAAGGCGTTGTTTATGAGAGAACGAATACGGCCGCGCCAGGGGAGAAACCGTACATTGGGCGAAGCCGCCGAGGATGTCATGGAGGCGCAGGAATTTGCGAGTCGCACAATTCACTATTGGTTTCAACGAGGAAGGATATGGTTAAGTTCAACATGCAGCAGGCCGTGGATTTCTCCGCGGTGCAAGAGCTGATCAACGAGTGGGCCCGGGACCTGGACATGCACGAGGGATTGCACGTCGCCGACCTGGTCACGCAGGATTGCAGCTACACGGTCCGCAACGCGCCTCTTCGGGGTCGCGCGGCAGTAGATAAGTTCTATCGGGACCGCCTCACCCGCCTATCGGCACAGCCGGAAGGCGTTCCGACGCAACGCCACATGATTTCCAATTTGTGCGTGCGTTTCCACAACGCCAACGAAGTGTCGACGACGTTCAGCCTCATCTACTTTAGTACGGCGTCGGGATCCGATCGTCCCGACCCGGCGGCGGCGGCCGACGTTCGCATGGATTGTCGGAGAGAAGACGACGAGCATTGGCGAATCGCCAGTTTCGATAGCAACCAGATCTTCCGTCGCGTTCCATGAGGGCGGGAAGTCAAGCGCCGCGAGTGCCCGTGTCGGCGACGATGCAGGGGATCATCACGGTAGCTCTGCGATCGATGAACCGGTCTTCGTCCTCTTCGAACAGCCGCTTGATTTCCGGTGATTCCATCATCCGTATGACTTCGTTGAAGTTATCTTCGCTCGGCAATATCCATTCGGAGAGCAGGTCCCACTGCCACTCTCTCGGTCCATAGCCGCTGCCTTCTTGGCGAGAATCGCCGCCGCACCAGACCACGTTCATGTAATTGCGTCGATATTCGGAAAATAAGTGACCGCAGTATTTCTGCGCCATCGGCGCGTGCGAGCGTTCGAAATGTTCCCGGAACTGCTCGTGAGTCAGGTGCGACTTGCGCTTGATGAGAAACATCACCTTGAACATGGACGCGTCATTCCTTAGGAACAATATCGGGCGGCCCGTCCCTATCTCCTGTCGTCAGCCACCAGTGCTTCACTCTCGATCCAAAGTCGCTCGGCCGCGGCATCATCCTGGCCGAGTGGGCTCACCGTCCCGGGTGCTCGCTGAAAAAAATAGCCCCCGGTGGTGTCGCCGGGCTCGCGCGCCGTTGCCAGCCAGATCACCGTATCGGCTCCCTCTTTGGCCGAGATGATCTTGTCGGCGTTCTCCACAAAATATTGCTGCATGAAATCGTCACCCTGACTCGCGAACCTCGTACCCACCATGCCGGGATGTGCCGCGTGGACCACGATCCCCTGCGCCGCCACTCGCTTCGCGAGGGCGCGTGTGAACAGAACGTTTGCCAGCTTGGCGTTGCAATAGGCCTTGTTGGTCACGAAGTCATTCAGCATCTGCAGGTTGCTCCAATCCAAACCGGAGCTGTATTCGTGCGCGCTCGAAGCCGTACTGATGATGCGTACCGCGCCCCGCGGCCGTCTTGCCGCCGCGGTGCGAAGCAGCGGCAGCAGGCGGTCCGTGAGCAGGAAGTGTCCCAGGTGATTGCCGGCGAAGGTCGCCTCGTTGCCCTCGGGCGTAACGACGCGTTCCCTGGGGGTTCCGCCCGCGTTGTTCAGCAGCACGTCGATATGATCCGTGCGCGCTGCAATGTCCTTCGCCAGTCTCGCCGTGTCACTCATCAGTGCCAAGTCGGCGCGCAGCATGTCCACCCTGCCGCCCTCCGCGGCGGCGCGGATATCCGCCAAGGCGGCGGCGCTGCGTTGCGGATCGCGTCCCACGCCGATGACGCGCCATCCCGCTGCCGCGAGCGCTTTGGCCGTCTCAAGCCCGATTCCGGAGCTCGCCCCGGTCACCACCGCGACACGTGCATCAGTGTTCATCGCATTCTCCGCTAAAATTACCGTCGCCCACGGGCTCAGGTATCCTCGGGCTCGCGTAGCATCATGCAGCTTTTGAAGCGCGAATTGAAGCAATTGTCATAGCTCGGGGTAGGTCGCACCATGCGCAAATGTAAATTGGGACACTCGCAGATCGTGACGGCACCGCTGGTGCTGGGCGGCAACGTGTTCGGCTGGACGCTCGATGAGGCCAAGTCATTCCGGATCCTGGATGACTTCGTCGGCGCGGGTTTCGATTTCATCGATACCGCGGACGCCTATTCCAATTTCGTTCCCGGCAACGTCGGCGGTGAATCCGAGACCATCATCGGCAAGTGGCTCAAGGAGCGCGGCAATCGCGATCGGGTCGTCATTGCCACCAAGGTCGGCATGCGGATGGGGCCGGGGATGCAGGGATTGTCGAAAGCCTACATCTTCCGCGCCGTCGAAGACTCGCTTCGCCGGCTGCAGACCGATTACATCGACCTCTACCAGTCGCATCGGGACGATCCCGAAACCCCGCTCGAAGAGACTTTGCAGGCTTATGCGGAGCTGATTCGTCAGGGCAAGGTCCGCGCCATCGGCGCCTCGAATTACGAGGCCGCGCGGCTGGTCGAGGCGCTTGATATCGCCGAGCAGCAAGGCCTGCCGCGCTACGAGAGTCTGCAGCCCCTGTACAATCTCTATGACCGCGCGGACTACGAGAACAACCTCGAGGCGATCTGCAAGCAGCGCGGGCTCGGAGTGGTCACGTACTTCTCGCTCGCCAGCGGATTCCTCACGGGCAAATATCGCACGCCCGAGGATCTCAAGAAGGGTGGGGCGCGAGGGGGATTCGTCGCACGGTATCTCACGCCGCGCGGCGACAAAATCCTGAGCACCTTGGACGAGATCGCCGCCTCCCACCGCAGCGCACCGGCCTCGGTTGCTCTCGCGTGGCTGATGGCGCGACCCAGCGTGACGGCTCCGATTGCGAGCGCCACGAGCTCTTCGCAATTGAAGACGCTGACCGACGCGGCGCAACTGCACCTCGAACCGGCCTCGATCGAAGCGCTCGACCGCGCGAGCGCCTGAAGACTCGTCAGGCGCGTCGCAGCGTCATCTCACGTGAGAGGTTTGGGCCCGGCTGTGCCCATGTACTTGGCCAAGTTGCGGTGCAGGCTGGTGACCGCGCCCTCGGCCTTCGGGTTCGGCAAGGCTCCCCGAAATCCGCCGCTCTTCATGCCCTGCTGCACGGCGGCCATGTTGGCAAAGTCCTGCACGAGAACGCTGCCCCACTTCGGATGGTCCACCGACAGGTACTCCCACTGCGTCGGCGGCTCTTTCCCTTCAGGAAAGAGCTCATACACCGCGGCCTCGAAGATGCACTTGTCGGGGTTGTAGCCGAAGGGCCGGGCGCTATAACAGAGCATGTTGTTGACCGCGTGGCCGATCTGAAAATTCGGGAAGATCTGCCAGGAAGTCCCCGTCTTGCCGACGTGCGCAGGATCGACGGTCGGCCACACGACCCCGCGCGCGGCGTCATCCCGCCGCGCCGAATCGAGCCAATGCTTCAACACTTTGTCGGCGGGCGTTCCTTCCGGAAGCTCTTCCACCAGGCGAACTGCCGCATCGACCAGCGTCTGGGTCGTGTTGGTGTTGACCTCTCGCCACGTATACAGCTGCATCTCCGCCGTTGATTTGCGCGGGTCCGCGCCCGCGCCGAGCCGCAGCTTGGCTTTGTTCTCATCGAGCCCCTTGGGCGCGTCATAGCCGATGTGGCTGTGTTTTCCTTGCGGCCGGCCCCAGCCGACGAAGTTGCCGAAGCGCATGAACTCCGGATGCGTGCCGGGGACGTGATAGGTTTCGTCGAACGCCTCCATGGCGACTTTCCAATTGCAGTCGAAGACGATCCAGCGCCGCCATCGAAAGCGCATGTTCTGGAGCTCGAACGGATCGAGCATGGAGGCGGCGGGCTCGAGATAATTGCGCAGGGGCTCGCTGTTCGGATCGAGGTTGATCCAAATCCACCCGCCCCACGTGTCCACCTTGATGTTTCCGAGCCGCGTGCGCTGGTCGTTGAGCGCGCCTTGCCAGTTGTCCTTGTCCATGATGAAGGTGCAATGACCTTCGAGGTTGTAAGTCCAGCCGTGGAATCCACAAACGAATTTCAACTGCTTGCCGTGCGAGTGATGTGTGCCCTGCGGAGTATCGACCAAGCGCCGGCCGCGATGCGAGCAGACGTTGTAGAAAGCCTTGATGGTGTCGGGCGCCGAACGCACGATCAAAATCGAGTCATCGAGGATCTGGTAGGTGAGGTAGTTGCCGACCTCGGGGATCTCCTCGACACGACCGGCCTGCAGCCACACCTTGCGCCACAGCTTGTCGCGCTCCGCGCGGGCGTACTCCTCGGAAATGTACGGCTCGACGCCGTGGGTTTGCGGCCGCGGCAACTCCTCGGACGTTTCGGTTTGCCTTTCGAGCTCGACGGTCTTGTTCATGAGATATCTCCGCCCCGTTCAGCGCTTGATCGCAGCACGGAACGACTCGTCTTTGAGAAACAAGGACGTGTTGTCGGCGCCGAGATGGGTCCACTTGAGGTTGAGGCCGCCATCGACGAGAACGGTCTGGCCGGTGATGTAAGTCGACAGGTCCGAGAGCAAGAAGAGGATCGCTCCCGCCTGTTCATCGGCGTGCGCGCGCCGTCCCATGGCGATCGCACGGCGGTCGCGCTCCGGATCCTCCTCGATGTACGCGCCCGCCCCGGGTGTGAGCGTCATCCCCGGTGCGATGGCGTTGACGCGGATGTTGTCGAGCGCGAGCTCGACCGCCAGCGTGCGAGTCACGGCGACGATCGCGGCCTTCGCAGCGCCATAAGCCAGATGGAAGGGCGCCGAGTTCATGCCGCTGATCGAGGAGACCGAGACGATGGATCCGGGCAGGCGCTTGTCCCGGAGTTCCGCGGCGACGGCCTGACTCATGAAAAACATCGTCTCGAGGTTCTGATTGAACAGCGCTCGCCAGTCGGCACGGCTCACTCGGGTTGCGCGCATCCAGGTCGATCCCGCCGCGCCGCCCGCGACATTGACGAGGCCGTACAGCGTGCCCTTCGTGCGCCGCACCTCACCCATGGTTGCCGCCACGCCCTCGTCGGTCGACACATCGGCAACGGCAGGCACGATCGACAGTCCCTGCGCAACCAGGGGCGCGATGTTCTGGTCGAGCTTTGCCCGGGAGCGGCTCACGGCCACCACCGTCGCGCCGACCTCGGCGAGCATGCGCGTGGCGCTCGTGCCGATGCCGCCGCCGGCGGCGCCCGTCACGACGATGATGCGGCCGTCGAGGTTCAGGAGTTTTTTTTCCATAACAGCCTTATGCAGAAACGCGGCAGATATATCAGAAGCGGGACCAGCCCCTCAACCTTTATATGACAGGGGGCGACGGGAAGTAAAGTGCTAATGCACAACAGTGTAGTTCACTTGCGAAGCCTGCGCACCGGCTGCGATTTGGCATAAGCTGCGGGGCAAAGGAGTGTCCCATGAGCAATACGAGCTACGCGGAGATCGCAAAGGCGCGGCGTGACTGGAAAGAGGAGCACCTGAATGCGTACCTGCGCTCGGGCGGCGCCGAGGGTCACGTCATGGACGTGACCGATATCGGCGGCCACAAGTTCACGACCATGCTGTTGCTCCGGTACGTCGGCCGCAAGAGCGGCAAGACGATGATTACTCCGCTCATCTACGGCGATATCGGCGGAGAGGTGGTGATCGTCGCATCCAAGGGCGGCGCGGACCACCATCCCGCGTGGTATCTCAATGTCAAAGACCGCAAGGAGCTGTCCTTCCAGATCGCCGCGCAGGCCTACCGTGCGACGTGGCGCGAACCCCAAGGCACCGAGCGCAGCAAGGTTTGGGATTTCATGGTGAGCGTGTTTCCGCCCTTCGAGAAGTATCAGGCCTCGACGGCGCGCGAGATTCCGCTCGTGATGATGTCCGTGATCGCGCCGACGGATCGATTCAAGGAATAGGGGCGCCGGCCGAAGCCGCGGCGGCCCAATCCGCGGCGGCCGAAGCCGGGCGAATGGCGAGGACGCTGCCTTCCGCATCGCCCGAGACGTAGAGCGTCCCATCCGCTCCGGCTGCAACGCCGGCGAACGGACCCATCGGTCCGGACATGGTGCCGACGGGACCTAGAACCTTCGGGGTCACGCCGGGCGGGGCGCCGACCGGCAGATCGGCGGCGATCGTGCGGCGCGTCCGACCTGTCAGATCGCATTCGATCAGCTCTTTGGAGCCCACATCGACGATATAGAGCGATTCGCCGCGCAGCGCGATGCCCTGGGGCTTGTTAAGACCATCGAGCACGATGTCGGTCCGACCCCCGGATATCTTGACCACTCGGCCAGCCGCCGATTCGGCAACGAAGCAGGTGTCATCTGCGCCGACGGCAACGCCGGAGGGCTTCTTGAGACCCGTGGCGAGCACTTGCACGTTGCCTGATTGAACCGAGTGCACGCGGCCCGCGCCCTGCTCCGCGAAGATCACCGCCCCTCGCGGGGCGATGGCAACTCCGTACAGCTGATCGAAGCCCCGCGCGAGAACCTCACTTTTCTGCTGCTCCGGCCAGTAGCGCGCAACCTCGCCGTTCGCGGTCGTGACGATGAACTCGCCGGGGCCTGAGGCGGCCACGCCGCGGGAATACCCCGGATAGCCGGGGGCGAACAGAAAGCCCGCGCGCCGACGCTCTTCCCCCGGCCGAAGTGTGTAGCTGAACGGGCCGTCGGCCACATAGAGATATCCCTCCTGGGCCACGGCCAGGCCGAGCGGGAAGTTGAATCCCTCGGGGACGAGGTCCCGGGTCTTGCCGCCCTCGAGAATCTCCGTGACATACCCGCTGATGTTCGAAACGAACAGCCGATTGCCGACGAACGTTGAGTTGTCGAGGCCCGGAGTGAGATTCGCGAGCACAGTGCGCTCGCCGCTGCGGGGATCGATCCTGAGCACTTGGCCACTGTGCACTTGGGTCGAGATGATGAATCCTTGTGGATCGAACTTGACGGAGTCGGGTACGCCGAGGTCACCCGCCACTTTCTCCGGTGCGCCGCCCTCGAGACTCACGCGCCAGATCTCGTTGGTTCCCATGACTGGAATGTAGAGCTTGCCGTCCGGTCCCACAGAAAAGGCGTTCGGCATCGGCACGTTGTCCAGAATCACTCGCGGCGCACCGCCATTGAGATCGAGCTGCATGATGCGCCCGCCCATTCGGCACTCGCCCGCAATCAGCCGTCCGTCATGAAACGTGATGGGATTGGCTACCGGCATGTCGCCCTGGAGCACCCGGGTGGTGCCGTTGGGGGCGCGGACGCTGACGCGTCCCTCCGTGATCTCGGTCGCATAGAGATTGCCTTCGGGGTCGAAGGCGAGGTCATCGGGCCCGACGATGTCGCCCCCCATCGGGCTGATCGCTTCGATCGCACCGGTCTTAACATCGATGGCACTGATCTGGCTGCCGCTCACTTGCGCCACGTAGATACGCCCGTCAGGGCCCGTTCGAATACCGTTGGCGCCGAACAATCGGCTGGGCTGGGTGAGCCGTTCCAGGCGCCAGCCATCCGCGAGCTCGAGGGCTCCCGGGGCTCTGTAGCGACTGCCTTGTAGCGACATCCTGACGGTCTCCTTAAGCATAGCCTTCGGGGCGGCGGCAAGGAGTTTTGCCTCGCCGACTTAAAAACGTTGAAATTAAAAGCAAAATGACGCGAACTTGGACTCTGAGCCAATATCCCCGATTGAGAGGACCCGTGCAAGACGGCGACAATCCGCTTCGTAGCCTGCCGCAGGTGCAGCGACTGCTCGAGATGCCGGCCGCCGCCTCGCTGTGCTCGGAGTTTGGCCGCATGGCCGTGACGCAGGCGCTGCGCGGTACGCTGCAGGAGCTGCGTGAGCAGATCGGCGCAGGAATGCTCGTCGGCGCGCCGGACGCATCCGCGGTGATCGCCCGATGCGCTCTAAAGCTCGCCGTCCGCCGCCGGCGCGGCCTGCGCCGCACGATCAACGCCACCGGAATCGTTCTGCACACGAACTTGGGCCGCGCGCCGCTCGCGCCCGAGGCCATTCTCGCCGTGGCGGAGGTCGCCGCGGGTTACTGCAATCTGGAATTCGATCTGGCAACCGGCCGGCGTGGATCTCGAACGCAGGCGCTCGAGGCGCCGCTGCACGAGCTCACGACCGCGGAAGCGGCTCTTGCCGTCAACAACGGCGCGGCAGCCATCCTGCTGGCGCTCGCCGCGCTCAGCAACGGCGGCGAGGTGATCGTCTCGCGAGGGGAGCTGGTCGAGATCGGCGGAGGCTTCCGCGTGCCCGATGTGATTCGGCAAGGGGGCGCCCGCCTGGTCGAGGTTGGGACCACCAACAAGACGCGGCTCGAAGACTACCGTGCGGCGATCGGACCCGACACGCGCGTGCTGCTCAAGGTGCATCAGAGCAACTTCCGCGCGATCGGATTCACACAGGCGACGAGCATTGCGGAGCTTTCAGGCCTCGCGCGCGCGCATGCTCTCGCGCTGGTCGCGGATCTCGGCAGCGGATTGCTGCACGCGGCGCCGGGCAGTGCAGAGCCGACATTGCGCCAGGCACTCGCGGACGGTGCGGACCTGGTGACTTGCAGCGGCGACAAGCTGCTCGGCGGACCGCAAGCCGGTCTGATCCTTGGCCGCAAGGCCCTGGTCGATCGGCTGCGCGATCACCCGCTGTTGCGGGCCGTTCGCTTGGACAAGATGTCTCTCGCAGCGCTCGAGGCAACGCTGCTCCTGCACCGGGACGCGCCTGAGCGAGTGCCCGTGCGGCGGATGCTCGCCCAGACCGAGGCAGTCCTCAAAGAGCGTGCCGAGCGATTGCAAGCCCTGTTAGGCGGCGGCACGCTCGAGCGAACGGAGGCATTCGCCGGCGGCGGTGCGCTGCCCGAGGAGCGAATCGCGAGCTGGGCGCTCAAGTTGCAGACCGGCATAACAGCCGAGGAAGCGGCCGGCTTTTTGCGCTCGGGCGATCCGGCGGTGATCGCGCGCATCAGCGAGGGGCGGCTCTTGCTCGACATGCTGGCCGTGGCCGATGGCGATCTCGCGGAGCTCGGCGCAGTACTCTCCACGGTACCGACGTGAAGCGTCTCGTGCTCGGCGTGATCGGGCATGTCGATCACGGCAAGACCGCGCTGGTTCGCGCTCTGACCGGCAGAGAGACCGACGTGCTTGTGGAGGAGAAGCGGCGCGGAATTTCCATCACGCTCGGCTTCGCACACTTGGCGATAGGAGCGCAAACCGACATCGATCTGATCGACATGCCGGGCCACGAGCGTTTCGTGCGCACCATGATCTCGGGGGCCACCGGTATCGACGCCGTGCTGCTGGTCGTGGCAGCCAACGAGGGGATCAAGCCGCAAACCGTCGAGCACGTCGACATCGCGAGTCTTCTGGGGCTGCGCCGTGCCGTGGTCGCTATAGCCAAGTCGGAGCTCGTCGCGCCGGGGGAGGCGAGACGTGTCGCCGAGGAGGCCGTACGTTTACTCACCCGCCGGGGCTTGGAGGCGCTGCCGCCGGTCATGACTTCCGCTCGCGAGGAGACCGGACTGGACGAACTGCGCCAGGTGCTCGAAGCGCTGGCCATGCATCAGCGGGCGCACGCGGGCGACGGCATCCCTTTTCTCCCCATCGATCGAGCGTTCAGCATCGCTGGCCACGGCCCCGTGGTGACCGGCACCTTGCGCGGAGCAGCCGTGTCGGCCGGAGACACGCTCGAGTTGTTGCCGTCGCGGCGGCCGGTGCGCGTGCGAGCGGTGGAGGTCCACGGCGCGCGCGTGGCGGCTGCCGCGGCCGGCCAGCGCGTTGCGTTGAATCTGCGCGACATCGATATCGCCGAGCTGAATCGCGGCATGGCGCTCGCCGCGCCCGACGCACTCGAGCCATCGGAGTGGCTCACGATGTCCCTGCGCGGCGTGGAGAGTGCCCCGGCGCTTTCGAACGGGCTGAGGCTTCGGGCGATGCTCGGCACGCACGAGATGGACGTGCGCTTGCGCCTGCTGGATCGCGACGTGCTTCACGCGGGCGAGACCGGTCTTGCACAGATCCGCTGCGCCGAGACCGTCGCGCTCCCGGCGGGCGAGCATGTGATATTGCGTCTGCCGTCTCCGCCGCGGACGATTGCCGGCGGCAAGGTGCTCGAGCCCGGAGCGCGGCGCGAACGTCGAAACTGTCCTCGAATCCTGGCGCGGCTCGAAGACCTGCGCACGTTGTCCCCGGCAGCGTTGATTGCCGCGGAAGTGGAGCGCGAAGCACCGGCCGGGACGACGCTCAAGCGCCTGTCGCAGCTGTCGGCGCTCGCAACGCCGCGCATCGTGCAGCTCATCCGGACGCTGCCGTTCGTGGTGACGCGGTCCGGTCGGGTGCTGCGCAAGGCCGACGTGGATCATCTGCTCTCGCGGATTCCCCCGCCCCAGACCGGAAAGGACCGCGCCCGCATCCAGAACGAGGCGGATCTCGCCTTGCGCATCGCCGAGATCCTGCGGCGCGGTGGCCTCACGCCGCCGAGCCCCGGCACGATCGTGTCGGATCCCCGATCAAAACGCGCGGTCGACCGACTGTTGCGCGAGGGGGTCATCGTGCGTGCCCGTGACCGCGCGAAGGAAAAAGAAATCCTCTTCCATCGTGATGCGATCGAGGATGCCCAGCGCCGGCTGGCGCCTTTGCTCGAGCGGCAACCGGGAATGCTGGTGACCGAAGTCGGAGCGGCGCTCGGCATCTCGCGCAAGTACAGCATGCCGCTCCTCGATCATCTCGACACGATCCGCTTCACGCGTCGGGTCAACGACCGGCGGACACGCGCATAGACATTTTGATGGCGGTTGTTGCACTCTGTACATGCCGCGTGCCGAGCGGCGCCGGTGCTTGACGAAGAGGACACCGCAGATGAGACCGCTCAAGAATACCTGCGAACTCGCCGTCATCGGCGGCGGTCTCGCCGGGCTTTCCGCCGCACGGCACGCCGCGCGTCTCGGACGTCTGGTGACGCTGTTCGAGGCCAGCGCGCTGTTCGGCGGCCTCGTTGCCACGGTCGACGAGGTCGACGGCATTCCGGTTCCGGGGAAATTCTCCGGTCAGGATCTGGCCATGCACCTATTGGAAGATGCACGCAAGGCCGGCGTTCGGATCGTGCAATCCGGTGCCGCGAAGATCGCGCTGGACGGGCGCCTCACCCTGACGGATCAGGAGAGCACCCTCCATCTTCCCGAGGCGATCATCATTGCCTCCGGCGCGACGCTGCGAAAGCTCGGCGTGCCCCGCGAGGAGGAATTCTTAGGAAGAGGGCTATCGCGCTGCGCAACGTGCGATGGTGGATTTTTCCGCGGCCAGGATGTCGTCGTGGTGGGCGGCGGCGACGGTGCCGTCCAGGAGGCTCTCGTGCTCGCCAAGACCAGCCGGCGCGTCATGATGGTGTGCCGGAGCCCTCTGAAGGCGAAGCGGGATTATGTCGATCGGCTGGCCGCTCGGGAGAACGTGAGTTTTCTCTGGGACAGCGAGGTCAGCGCGATTCTCGGCGATGCGGGCGTCAGCGGCGTTCGCTTGCGCAACGTGAAGGATGGCACGAGCTCGGACGTCGAATGCATGGGCCTGTTTCCGTTCATCGGCTCGACGCCGAACAGCGGATTCGCGCCCAGCACGCTGCTGACGGCGTCGGGACACATCAAGACGACCCCGAACTTTGCGACCGCGGATTCTCGAGTATTCGCGGTCGGCGCGGTGCGTGCGGAGTATGGCGGAAACCTCGTCCAGGCCATGGCAGAAGGCGTCGGTGCCGCCGAGGCGGTGGCGCGGCTCAAGTTGCACTGATCGCGCCGTGAGCTTGCGCTAATATCCGTCGCTAGAGGCCGCTACAGGCTGACGATTTTCTGGAATTTCAAAGGAGTTTGCGATGGCAAAAAAATCCAACGGCAACGGGCCCTATGAAGTCGTGTGGCCGCGCGGGGAGCGCAAGCAGGCGCTGCGCCCGCTCGCAAAGCGCCTCGACACGCTCGCGGGAAAGACCATCGCGCAGCTCTGGGACTATCTTTTCGCCGGGGACGAGGTTTTCACGACCCTCGAGGAGACGCTCCGCGCGCAATATCCGGGCGTGAAATTCGTGAGCTGGCGCGAATTCGGCTCGACTCATGCGGTGAACGAAAAGGAATTGCTCGCATCGCTCCCGAAGCGCTTCAAAGAGTTGGGAGTGGATGCGGCCATCTCGTCGATGGCCTGCTGAGGGAGTTGTACGCCCGCCGTGCTGCGGGCGAGTGAGGCGTGCGAGCGGGGCGGATTTCCGACCTCGTCGCTGGTCTGCGAGGGATTCTTAGGTCAAGCGGCGGCAACGTCCGTGGGCCTCGGCATGCCCAATATGCCGGTTGCCCTGATACCCGGTCATCCCGGTGCGCAAAGCCTGGAGGAGCTCCGGGCAAACGTGCGCAACGTGACGGCGGCGCAAGTGGTCGACAATCTGCTGACGCAGCCGGCGGAGCACCGCTTGGGCCCGGAGCCGAGCGCGCGCGAGGTGGTATTCCGCGGGACGTTCGAGGAAGTGAATGCTCACTTTTATGAGCGCGAGTGGAGCGACGGACTGCCGATTGTCCCGCCGACGCTCGAGAAGATCGAGGAGTTCCTGAGTTTCACCGACCGGGCGCCGGACGAATCGCTCGGCATACTCCTGCCGGAAAGTCGCGCTGCGACGATCTGGGCGGTTGCCGTCAACGGCGTCATGGCCGGTTGCCGTCCGGAGTACATGCCCGTACTGGTCGCTCTGATCGAGGCGATGGCGGATCCCACCTATGGCGTCGAGCACAGCGGCAACACGCCGGGATCGGACACGCTGATCACCTTGAATGGTCCGATCATCAAAGACCTCAAGTTCAACTACACGCAAGGGGTGTTGCGCGAGGGCTTCATGGCGAACACGTCGGTGGGCCGCTTCTGGCGGCTGGCGCTTCGCAACATGGCGGGCTTCCTGCCGCACAAGAACGACAAGGCGACTTTCGGCAACACGTTCCGCGTGGTTCTGGCCGAGAACGAGGATGCACTCGCCAAGATCGGCTGGCCTCCGAACAGTGTCGACATGGGTTTCACGGCAGGGGACAACACCGTCACCATCTCCCGAATGACGGGAGGCGGCGTGCTTCCCTCCGTCACCGGCAGCACGCCGGAACAGATGATGCCGTATCTCGCCGACGGTGTTGCCAAGCAGACCGGGTGGGAGATGGTGTTCACGGTGGGCGGCCTCTCGATCGGCACCTTGCGCCCGGTGCTCGTGCTCAGCCCCATTCTGGCGGAAACGATTGCCCGTGGCGGCTGGAGCAAGGACGACGTCAAACGCTACCTGTACGAGCACGCGCGGACGCCCGCGTGGCGAGTCGAGGCTTTCACCGAAAAGTGGCTCGACTTTCGGATCGGCTCGCTCGAGCGGCAAGTCAATCTGGGCCGCCTGCCCAAGGCATTTCACCAATCGAACGATCCGAACCGCCTGGTGCCGATCGTGCTAGAACCCGACGACTTCATGGTGCTCGTGTCCGGCGATCCGCTGCGCACCAACGCCTACGCCTTCGCTCAGAACGGCTATTTGGGTTTTCCCGTTGCGAAGAAGATACGACTGCCGCGGGGTTGGGCGGAGCGGATACGCAATCCAGGGAAGTAGCCGGGTGGCGGAAGCGGATGGGAATCGAACCCACCGCCCGCTGTTCGCGGGCCACTGGTTTTGAGGACCAAGGAAGCCACCAGGCTTCTGTCGCTTCCGCAATTGGCCTAACTTACCGCGGTAGCGCTACGATTGCGATCAAATCCAGGTGAGGAGAGTGCGCGTGGCAGAAAGCATGGGTGGAGCCGAGAGGCCGCGATTTGCGATTTTCCGCGGGAAGGAGGCCCGCGGCGCCTCTGAGATAGCCATGGAGTACGCAGCGTTCACGCCGATCGTCGCGGCCGGCGCACAAAAAGCCCAGGAGGCAGGCGCGGAGGCAGGAGCCGAGCTCAAGCTCCTGTTCGCCATACCGGGTTTCAGCCTCACCTACGCGTGGTTCAAGAGCGATTTTCCGCTTCCTCGCCATTCTCACAATGTCGATTGTCTTTACTACATCGTCGGAGGCTCCCTCAGGTTCGGGCAGGAAGAACTCGGCGTGGGCGACGGCTTCTTCGTCGGCAAGGACGTGCCCTACACGTACACGGCCGGCGCTGCCGGTGTGGAAGTGCTCGAGTTCCGGGCTGCCGACGTGTTCGACATCAAGGTGCTCGCGAACAATCCGGCGTTCTGGGACAAGGCAGTCGAGACTGTGCGCAGCCGGAAGACCCAGTGGGCGCAAGAGCCGCGTCCGGGACTTAAACAGCCTTAGAGGCCGTGCAATCCTCGAGTGTCGCGCACGTGTTCGTTGATGAAACGCACCTGCTCGGCGACGAGCTCTCGATCCTCGGGCGCCCTACCGAAGAAACCCGCATGGGACATCGCTTCGAAGACATGCAGCTCGGCCTCGATCCCTGCGCGCCGCAGCGCGCGGTGCATGAGTACGGTGTTCGATAAAAACAGATCCCGTGTGCCCGAGCTGAGAAGGGTTGGCGGGAAACCCTTGGCGAAATCGGCGAAAATCGGCGAAAGATAGGGGTCCTTCAAATCGTGACCGTCCGCGTACAGGGCGATGGTGCGCGTCAGACGCTTCAGCACCGTGTCCATCATGGCGTTGGTCTCGGACGAGTCTCCCGATTCGGTCAAGTCCGCTTGCGGTGAATGGAGAACGCAAGCCGCAGGCATCGGCAGACCCGTGTCTCGCGCCTTGAGAATGCATGCGGCCGCGAGGCCCCCACCCACGCAAGGCTCGCGGGCTTGATCTCGTAGAGGCGCGCGCTCGAGAGATCGTGGCCGGCGACCTCGCCGGGATAACTGCGGCGTTCGCCGACAGCATGGAGGTCAGTTGACGATTGCGCTCGGCGATGTGCGCTCGCCACGCCGTCTTGTCCTTGGGGTCGGGTTCCTCGGTCACTACAATGGGCGGCGGATTCGCAAGACATTCTTGAGCAACCGGGCTTATCGTGCGAGGCGTTGGAATGAAACGCTCTGGAACGAGGGTACCCGGCCTTTTCCGATCCGACGGCGGCATGACGTTGAGTCTACCGAGGAGTGCAATCGCATGGCAGGTTCTCTCGCGGGTCGTGTGGCCTTGGTGACCGGCGCTTCGTCCGGGATCGGTGCGGCGACCGCTGTCGCGCTCGGGGCGGCGGGCGCCACGGTGGTCGCCGTGGCCCGACGAGCGGAACGTCTGCGGGGCACGGTCGGCGCAATCGAGGCGGCGGGCGGGACGGGAATTGCGCTTTCCGGCGATGTGGCCCAGGAAAGCGTCGCGTCGGACGCGGTTGCCCAAGCGGTCGGCCGCTTCGGCCGACTCGACATTCTCGTGAACTCCGCGGGGGTCATCCAGGCGGGCAACGTCGAGAACGCCGATACCGAAGAGTGGCGCCGTGTATTCGAGATCAATCTGCTGGCAGCCCTTTACACCTGCCATGCGGCTCTCGGTCCCATGCGTACGCAAGGGAGCGGAGATATCGTCAATATCGGATCGCTCGCCTGTCGCACCACGAGCCCCGTTTACAATGCGTATGCGACCAGCAAATTTGCGCTCAACGCCATGACCGACGGCTTGCGCCAGGAAGTCGGGCCCCACGGCATCAGGGTCAGCATGATTGCTCCTGGCCCGACCAAAACCGAGGTTGCAGAGGGCATCAGCGATGCCGGTCACCGCGACGCCATTCGCGCTTATACCCACCAGCCAGGGGCCCTGGAACCCGAGGACGTGGCTGCGGCCGTGGTGTTCATCGTCGGCGCGCCGGCGCGCGTGAACGTATCAGAGCTCTGGATCCGTGCGACTGCGGACGTGGCGTATTAGCTAATCCGCGCGAGCAACCGATCGAGACTTGCCCCGAAGTCGTGTCTCTGCCACAGGTGCAGGAACGCCGTGAAAACATGCAGAAAGCCGCGAGCGACATCGTCCTTGAGGAAGACCGGGTCGAGCGGGCCCTGAGCGGCGGCAGCCTCGGGCAGACGCGACAGCACGAGCGTCGGCGCCTCGATCAACGTCGCGAGGCCCATCGTCGCCACGTAGAAATCAAGGTGCAACTCGAGCTCCGCCACGTCGAGCCGCGGTCCGCCGTGAGCGTGCAGCTCGGCGACGAACAGTGCCAGCAACTCCTCGAGGTGGCTGTCCCAGATTTCAAGGCTCGCCCCGCAGAGAGATCCCCACAGCGCGTAGGCCACATTCATCTGACGCACCCGTCCCCAGTCCAGCAAGCCGCAACCGAGCGCGCCCGAGGCGTCGCGCCAGAACCAGGCGTTGTCGATATTGGCGTTGTAGTGGCAGAGCGCGATGAAATCGCGGTCCGCGTGCAGGAAGCGCTTGATCGTCGCCTCGTGACGCAGGAAGCGCACGGCCTCGCCTTCCAGCCGGGCTATGAACGCCGGCGCTGCGATATGCGCCGGGAGGAGCTGGGGACAGCTCGCAGCAAACGCGCCGTAGCGGCGAACCCGCTCGCGCAACCGGCGCTCGTCCTGAAGGATAGGATCGTCGGCGGCCGCCTTCTCGGGATCGAAGGGGAAGCTCGCATCGACCTGCGGCGATAGGAGCCCCGACTTATGCGCGGCGGCGAGCCGAGCGAGGGTCGACAGGATCGCCCGATAGTATGCAAGCGGTTCGGACAATTCGTGGTCCCTGCATTTCGGATGGAGCGGCTCGACGTTGCCGCTGCCGTAAGCGATCCGCTGCGTGATGAGAATGCCGGAGCCGGATTCGCGGTGGAAATCTGCAAAGTACGCCGCGGGAGTCTGTATCGGAAAGGCCGGCAGGCGCGACAAGGCGGCGAGCCGAACCTCGGCCTCGAGCTCATGGCGCCGACGATCGCGGAACGCATCGGTGAAGTCGCGGGAGAATTTAACGAAAAGATCGGTATGCAGGTCCGGTTCCGCCTGTCGATATTCGACCGACAGAAGGAGCTTCTCGCCCGAATTGCCGCCGTGGAAGGGCTCGAAGCGGGTGATGCGGGCGATGCGGTTGCGCGGGGAAATCGACCCGAAAGCGCGGAACGCATCGGTCAAGAACGACTCGCCGGCGGTGCGCAGCGCCTCGCTGTCGGCGGGTATGGCAAGGCCCGTGGCATCGCCGCGCACGAACTTCGGGGGCTCGGGATCCAACATCGTCTCCGCGCTAGGCAAGGTCAATTTGCTTCCCGTACTATAGCCGCAGAGCGGGCTGGCGAATCGAGCACGGGGGGATCGAGCCATGTTCAAGCTGATCATTATGGCCAAGCGTAAGCCTGGAATGAGCATGGACGAGTTCCGCGACTACTACGAGAAACGCCATGCGGTACTCGTGCGGAAAATAACGCCGATGATGCGCCGGTACCGGCGGAACTATCTCACCTCGCTCTCGAGCGCGTTGGCCGCCGGGGAAGACGCCCCCTTCGATTGCGTGACGGAGGCCTGGTTCGACTCGGAGGGAGACTTCCACCGAAGCCTGCAGAGTCTCGTCGCGGATACCGAGAAGACCACCGCGCTCGCCGAGGACGAAGAGAACCTGTTCGATCGCTCGACGATCAGAATTTTCACGGCGCTCGAGGCCGAGTCCGCTCAATGAATGCCAACGCGCTCAGCGCGCGGCCGCGCGCCTGGTACCACGGCTGGAACATCGTCGCCGTGTGCATCCTCTCCCAGGCGGTTGCCAACGGCCTTACCTATAACTCGCTCTCCCTGTTCTTGCGGGGTTGGTCGGCGGAGCTGCATACGCCCATCAGCCGCCTGACGCTCACCGTCGCCATCATGGGTACGGTCGCCGCCGCCCTCTCGCCCTTCATCGGCATGCTCGCGGATAAGTACCCGGCGCGCAGGCTGTTCGTTTGCGGGCTTCTCGGCATGGCGCTCTTCTACGCCGGCGTCGGGTCGGTCACGGCGGCCTGGCAATTGCTGGTGCTCTACGGCGTGCTCGCCGCTCCCGCCCTCGCACTGTGCACGGCCATCGTGGCCAATGCGCTCATCTCCCGCTGGTTCGTGCGCCGTCGCGGCACGGCCTTCGGACTGAGCGCCTTCGGGATCGGCCTGGCGGGCGTCTTGTTGCCGCAAATCATCAATCCGCTTCTGCCCATTGTCGGCTGGCGCATGATCTGGTGGGGCGGCGGCGCGTTCGTCGCGGTGGTGGTCGTGCCTATCGTGCTGGTCGTGATACGCAACCGGCCGACGGAAGAGGAGGGGCGATATTACTTAACGGGCGAGGGTGGGCCGGCGATCCATCACGGACATGGCGCCGCCGGGAGCAGTCAGCTGAGCTGGCGCGAGGTCATCGCGCGCAAGAATTTCTGGCTGCTGGTCGGGATTTACTTGCCGCTCGTGGCGCTCAGCGGTGCCGCCATACAGAACATCTCGCCGTACGCGGCAAGTCATGGCCTCAGCCGGCAAACCGGCGCGGCGCTGCTCTCGCTCTTGAGCTTGATGCACGTCATCGCCACGCTCGCGCTCGGCCTCCTTTCGGATCGCTTCGGCAACCGATTGCCCTTCATCGGACTCGCCGTGCTCATGGTGGTGGGTTCGCTCTTGCTGGCGCTCGGCTCGGACTTGCCCATCATCATCGTCGGCTGCTTCCTGATAGGTCTCGGGAGCGGCGTGTTCACGCTACTCGCCGCGGCCATCGCGGTCGAATTCGGCGCGGAAGGCGTGGGGCGCGCCTTCGGGCTGTGCATGATGTTCGTCCCGGTGATCACGCTCACTCCGTATGCGATCGCCAAGACCCAGGAGCTGACGGGCAGCTATGCGCCTGCGTTCATCGGCGGGGCGGTGTTCCTGGCGATCAGCGGGTTTTTGGCCACGCTGTATCGTGAGCGGCGCCCTTATTCGATGAGGCCGATAACGGTCCCCACGGGATAGATTTCTCCGACCGGCTTCAATACACGCAGCACGCCCGTGGCCGGCGCCTCGATCTCCGTGGCCGACTTGTCACTCTCCAGAGAGAAGAGCGGCGCTCCGGCCGTGACTTGCGCGCCATCCTTGACCAGCCATTCCGCCAAAGTACCCTCACTCATTGAAAATCCGATCTTGGGCAGGATGATCTCGGTCGCCATTCTTTCTCCGGTATCAGACGCGGCAGCATTGCATGCTCGTGGCGGTATAATACCTGATGCATTTCGCTTGGGACCCTGACCAGCAGACCTTCCGCTCGACCGTGCGGGCCTTTCTGTCGGCCAATCTGCCGAGCGACTGGGAGTCGCTGGCGCACGGCCCGGCTTCCGAAGCCCAGAGCGCCTTCTCGAAAAGATTCTGCGGGAAACTGGCGGAGGCCGGCTTGCTGGTACCTCATTGGCCCAAACGCTGGGGCGGGCGTGATGCCGGCGCCTGGACCGCATTCATCCTGGCGGAGGAAATGTGGGAGGCCGGCGAGCCCCGCGGCGGGCAGTACATGAACGTCAACTGGATCGGCCCGACGCTGATGCGCTTCGGTTCCGAAGAGCAGCAGGCCCGATACATTCCTCCCATGGCGCGAGGGGAAACCATCTGGTGCCAGGGATTCTCGGAGCCGGAGGCGGGCTCCGACCTCGCTTCGCTCCGAACACGCGCGGAGAAGCACGGCTCGAGTTATCGCATCAACGGTCAGAAAATCTGGACCTCTTATGCGCAGCACGCCGACACTTGCTTCCTCCTCGCGAGGACGACCCCCGGACGCGACGGCATCTCCGTGTTGCTGGTGCCCATGGACACCCCCGGCATCATCGTGCGCGAGATCCCAAGCCTCATCGGTGAAGGCGACATTCACGAGGTGTTCTGGGACAACGTCGAGGTGCCGGGCAGTGCGCTTTTGGGCGCGGAAGGACAGGCGTGGGAGATTGCCAGAGGGGCGCTCTCGCTCGAGCGGGTCGGCATTCCGCGCTTTGCACTCGCAGCCAAGATGCTGCACCGGGCGGTTTCGATGCTCGAGCGATCGGGTCGCTTCGGGCACGGTGCGATCGAGCAGGCCGCAAAGGCTCGTGCAGCTTGCGAGGCGGCGCGTTTCTACAGCTACAGCATCATCGATCAGAGGGAACACGGCATAGCGACGGGCCCCGAGGCGAGCGCCGCCCGATTCGCCACGGTGATGGCAGAGCGCGCGGTGCATGAGTTCGTGGTCGAGCATGTGCCGGAAGCGTTATCCGGCGGCGAAGCCATGCTGCTCGCGCATCATCAACGTGCGATCGTCGCCGGCATAGCCTCGGGCGCCGCGGAGATTCAGCTCAATCTGATCGCCACCGATCTGCTCAAGCTACCGCGGGAGCCGCGTTGATGGATTTCAGGCTCACCGCCGATCAGAGCGCGCTGCAGGAAGCCATCGACAAGCTGGCCGCGCAGTTCGAGGCCAAGCCCACCGAGTTTCGCGGGTTCGCCTTGCGCGGCGACGAGCTGGACAAGGAGCTTACGGACGGTCAGTACTTCGACATCGCCCAGGTTCCGGAGCTCGGCGCTTTGGGTGCGGCGATGGCGGTCGAGCGATTGGCACGTCTGCCGTACGCAACGGAAATCGCGCTGTCCATGCTGGTCCGGCCGCAGCTTGCCGGCGAGTGGCCTCGTCCATTGGCCATGGTCGAGAACGGCCGCCCCGGGCGTTTCGTCGCGGCGGCGAGCACCATCCTCGTCATCGAAGGCGAGGGCATCAGTCTCGTGCGCACGGACGCAAGCGATGTGGAGCCGGTCGAGTCGTTATTCGCGTACCCGATGGGACGCTGGAAGGGCCGCGGGGAGAGGACGCCGCTGTCCGGCGAGAGGTCCGCGAACGTTCGCAAGTGGCTGCGTATCGCGCTTGCGGCGGAGGCGAGCGGGCTCTCGCAGGCCGCGCTCGCATCGGCGGTCGACCATCTCACTCAGCGCAAGCAGTTCGGGCGGCCGCTCGGCACGTTTCAGGCGCTGCGTCATCGCATGGCGGAGTGCGCCGTTCTCGCCGGAGGCGTGCGCTGGCTCGCACTGAAGGCGGCGGATACGGCGGATCCGGGCGATGCGGCGCTCGCGGCGCTGCATGCTCAGGAGGGTGCCACGCGCATCGTCTACGACGTTCATCAGATGCTCGGCGCGATGGGAATGACGCTCGAGCATCCGCTGCACCTCTGGACTTATCGCCTGAAGGCATTGCTCTCCGAGCTCGGGGGGCGCGGTGGCCAGGCACTTGCCGTTGCCGAGCAATGCTTTGGGCGATGAGGATACGGTCAGCGGGCCCCGTTGACTCCACAGGTTCTGCGGCGGTGCCATGCGCGACGCCTTACCCTATAGTAAGGCGCAACCTGGAGCAACACATGACAACCGCGACACTCACCAGCAAGGGGCAGATCACGATTCCCGCCGAGGTACGCGAGGCACTCGGGGTTGATGCGGGCGATCGCGTGGAGTTTGTGGAGATAGCTCCGGGGCGCTACGAATTTATCGCGGCCACTAAGTCGGTGACCGCATTGAAAGGTATGTTCGGGAAGCCCCGAAAGACGGTCTCTATCGAGGAAATGAACGACGCCATCGTCCGGCGCGGCGCCACGTCGAAATGATCGGCCTCGATACCAATATTTTGGTTCGCTACATCATGCAAGACGACTCCAAGCAGGCCGCGCTCGCCACGCGACTCGTCGAGTCCTTGTCCGCCGAATCCCCAGGCTTCATTCCACTGGTGTCCGTCGTGGAAATTGCGTGGGTGCTGTCATCGGCTTACTCGCTCAGTCGAGAACAACTTGTGGAAGCGTTCGAGCTCGTCCTCCGCACGAAAGAATTAATCGTTGAGCAGGCGGAAATCGTTTGGAAGGCTGTGCGCGCCTTTAAATCAAGCCACGCGGACTTTGCCGACTGCCTTATCGCACAGTCGGCGGCGTCCGCCGGCTGTGAGAGAACCGCGACCTTTGATCGTAGTGCCGCCAAGACTGCAGGCATGACGCGCTTGGCCGCCTCCGCCTTCTGACCAATTAACACAGGCCACGTTGGGAGCTCACTTCGCGCTCAGCGCGGTCCCTTAGGCAGCCCGAGAACGCGCTCTGCAATGATGTTGCGCTGAATCTCGGCTGCGCCGCCCGCGATCGTCTCGGAGAAGGCATCCAGATAGTCGTGGCCCCACCCATGCATGCCAATGACTTCAGGCGCGTCGATCCCGTAAAGCTCGACGGCTGCTTGAGTCACGCGCTGCGCAAACTCGGCGAACGCCAGACGAATGATCGATCCGCCGGCATCGGGCACGGCGTTTTCGGAGTTGAGCGCAAAACGATACGTGGTCGCACGGATCGACGAGCCTTCGGCGAGCAGCCGTGCGAACCTCAAGCGCAGCTCCGCTCGGTCGGCTGGACAAGCGGCGAGCAGCTTCTCGACCTTCAGCGTGAGCCCGATCAGCAGGGCCAGAGCGGCAGTTCCGCGCTCGAAGCTGAGCGTGGACATCGCGGTCGACCAGCCGTTGTTCAAGCCGCCCACGACATTGGACAACGGCACGCGCACCGACTCGTAGAAGACCTCGCAATACTTGCGCGGTCCTGCCATGGTGCGGATCGGCCGCACCGTGATTCCGGCGGCGTTCATCGGGCAAATGACCCAGGAGAGCGCCGAGGAGGTGCGCGCCGCGGGATCGGTGCGGATGAGAAGCTCCTGCCAGTCCGCAATGTCGGCGAAGCTCGACCAGATCTTATGTCCGTCGATGATGAGCTCGTCGCCTTCGACCCGGCCGCGAGTTCGCAAACTGGCGAGATCGGAGCCCGCGCCTGGTTCCGAAAAACCCTGACACCATATGACCTCCCCCGCGAGGATCCTCGGCAGATGAAATGCTTTCTGCTCGGGTGTACCGCACGCAATCAAGGTGGGTCCCGCGTGATTCAAGCCGACGAAGGAGGCGTTGAGCGGGGAGGGTGCGCCGGCTCGCGCGTATTCCTCGAACCACACGATCTGCTCGAGCACCGATAGACCGCGGCCGCCCACCTCCTGCGGCCAGGCGATTCCCGCCCATCCTCCGGCAGCCTGAGCTCTCTGCCAGGCCAGAACGAAATCTCGCGAGGCGGGCCCATCCTCCGGTGACAGCTTCGAGGGCACGTTGGCATCCAGCCACTCGCGTGCCTTGAGTCGAAAGTTGGATATCGAGACCGACATGATTATGGATCGTGTTCCTTGAGGTCAGCCCTTCTGGACGCTCGGCGGGGCCGACGTGGCGAGCGCGGCGCGGATCTGATGCTTCAGCACTTTGCCCGCATCGTTCTTGGGCAGCGCGTCCCAGATGACGACTTGCTCGGGAACCTTGAACTTGGCGACACCCTGCGCATCGAGAAACGCGCGCAGACTCTCGACCTTGGGCCCAAGCGGGCTGCGGGGTACGATCACGGCACAGGCACGCTCGCCGGTCCGCGCGTCGGGTAAGCCGACGATGGCAATTTCGGCAATGTCGGGATGGCCGAGCAGGATGTCCTCGACCTCCTTGGGTGATATGTTCTCGCCGTTTCGAATGATGATGTCCTTTGCTCGGCCCGTCACGACGAGGTAAGCGCCGTCCACCCATCGGGCGAGGTCCCCGGTCCGGAAATAGCCCTCCGCATCGAAGGCATCGGCCTCATCTTCCGGGTGCAGATAGCCGACCAGCATCTGCGGGGCGCGAGCAAAGATCTCCCCCTCGCCCGCGGCAGCCGCGTTGTGATCGATCAACTTGATCTCGGCGAGACCGGGGCGGCCATCGGTGACCGCGGCATGCGCGGCGTCGTCCGCTTGCGTCACGCCGACCGTGGTGACCGGCACTTCCGTGGACCCATAGACGCGCGTCACCACGGCGCGTTCGAAATAATCCGCGGCGCTGCGTATCAACGAGGGCGGCACGGATGCACCGCCGCAGACGAACACCTTGAGGCGCGGCAGGCGCGTCGCCGCGCGCCGCGCGGCGGCGAGCAGCTGCTCCAGGAAGGGCGTCGCGCCTGCCATGTGCGTACACTCCTCGGCATTCATGAGCCGCACGGCCTCGTCCGCGTCCCAACGGTCCATGAGCACGGCGGTCGTGCCGAGCAAGAGCGGCGATTCGAACGCGTAGATCGATCCGCCGATGTGCGCGATCGGTGAGGCGACCAAGAACTTGTCGCCGCGCTCGATCAGCCAATGCTCCTTGAGCTGGGAGATCAGCGCACGGATCGAGTTGTGACTGTGGAGCACCCCCTTGGGGCGCCCCGTCGTCCCCGAGGTATAGAGCACCATTCTGACCGCGTCCGCGTCGAGCACAGGTAACTTCCGTGGCGCTCGAGTCCCCTCGAACAGGGCTTCCCATGGCGTATGACCTCGCGCTTCGCCGCGCACCACGACCACCTCCGGCGGATCATCGAGCGGACTCACGACGCGGCTCAGCATCGCCGCGTAGTCTTGCTGGCGCAGCGCCGAGGGCACGAAGACGAGCCGTGTCTCTATATCCTTCAGGATGAACGTGAGCTCGCGATCGCGCAGCGACGGCAGAATCGGATTCACCACCATCCCGGCCAGAGTCGCGGCCAGGTAAAGAACGGCCGCCTCGTGCCAGTTGGGCAGCATGAACGACACGACGCTCCCCGCCGGCGCCCGGGCCAGCATTGCCTGTGCCAGCGTCGTCGCCTGCGCGTGCAGCGTTTTGCAGTCCAGGCGAGCGTTCCCGTCGACGAGCAGCACCCGCTGCGGCGTCCCTTGCGCGGCCGCGTGGAGAGCATCCGCGAGCGTGTCGCGGCTCCACAGGCCGCGCGCGTAGGCGCTCGCGGCACGCGCTTCGTCCCAGCGAATCGATCGACCGCCGATCAGTCGTCGGCCGTTGTCCGAGTCAGCTGGCATGCGGCGTAGTCACGAGTGGCATGGGGCGTTGTCACCAGACGCTAGCGAACGGCAGCCGTCGGCGCCAGCCAGATTTCACGCACGTTGACGTTGGGAGGCTGCCGGAGCGCGAACAGAATCGCGTTCGCGACATCCTCGGCCCGCATGTTGCCTTGCTTGGTGATGTGCTGGGTCATCGCGGCGCGGTCCGATTCGTCCGGTATGCTTTCGAACACCTCCGTGGTGGTCGCGCCCGGCTCCACGATCGTGACCCGAATGCCGAGCTCGGCAACTTCCTGGCGCAAGGTCTCGCAAAACGCGTTCACGGCGTGCTTGCTCGCGGTGTAGCCGCTGTGGCGGGTTCCCACGTAGCGGCCGGCCGTGGACGAGACCGTGACGATATGCCCGTCGCGGCGCGCTCGCATGCCGGGCAGCACACCCTGCGAGAGGTACATCGCCGCGAGCAGATTGATGTCGATCTGTTCGCGCCAGGTGGCCGGATCGGCCGTCTCGACACTGCCCGGGCGCACGATGCCGGCGCCATTGACGAGGATATCGATGCGTCCGTGGCGCGCCAGAACATCCGCCAGCACCTTGCGCGCCTCGGGCTCTCGCGCGACGTCCGCGGGAAAGGCGGCGGCGCGGCCCCCGGCGGCCCCGATGCGCTTCACCAGATCGTCCAACCGATCGGCACGCCGCGCCACCGCGGCGACGAGTGCACCCTCGCGGGCCAGCAATTCCGCGGTGGCGGCGCCGATACCGGAGGAGGCGCCGGTGACGAGAGCAACTCGGTCCTTCACTTCGAAGTCCTCCTGATAGAGAGCAACCTTCAACTCGTCAATCGGTCCGGCTGCTCGAGGATGCGGCGGAATGCATTCAGCCAGTTCGCCCCGATGACGCCATCGATCACCCGATGATCGCAGGTCAGTGTCACGTTGAGCGAGGTTTCGGGACGCATCTGTCCGGATTCGACGATTATGCTCGACCTGGCGGCGCCTATCGACAGGATCGCGGCATGGGGCGGATTGATGATGGAGGCGAAGCTCTTGATACCGAACATCCCGAGATTCGAGATGCTGAAGGTTCCTCCGACGTATTCGTCGGGCTTGAGTCGCTGCGCACGGGCGCGTTGCTTGAGATCCTGCGCTTCCGCGGATATGCGGTCAATCCCCTTCTCCTCGGCTGCGAAGACGATCGGGGTCATGAGACCCGAGTCCGTCGCGACGGCCACCGCGATATCGGCGTGCCGGTGCCGCACCAAGCCGAGCGGTGTGTAGCTCGAGTTCACCGCCGGAACCTCGTGAAGTGCCAGGGCGCTCGCCTTGATCATGAGGTCGTTCACTGAGATGTGCGAGCCGTTCGCATCGTTGTATCGGGCACGGAGGGCGAGCAGTGCGTCGACGGCGATGTCCATCGAGAGAGGGAACACGGGGATGTCGCGCGCTGCCTCGGTCAGTCGTGCGGCGATGAATTTCTGAATCCGGTTCAACGGCTCGAGCGTGTAGGTGCCGCGCCGGATGGCGAGCGCCTCGAGCTTTGCCGCCACTTCCTCGGAGAGCTCTACTGCCACGAGCCCGCCTCCGCGGCGATACGCCGATTCGCGGCCTCGAGGCCTCCCGCGACGGCGATCAGCAGCCGAGCGCGCTTGAGACACAGGTGCGGATCCGCCTCGTCGCTGAAGCCGAACCCGCCGTGGATCTGAATGTTCTTTCCGGCATTGTCGAGTGCGGCCGATCCCGCCACCCACAGAGCACACTCCACCTGCAGTGCGGCATCGCTACGGCCGTCGTCGACGGCAACCGCTGCAAAGCCCACTTGATCCCGGGCGCAGCTCGCGGAGATGGCCATATTCGCGCAGTGGTGCTTGACCGCCTGGAAGCTGCCGATCGGGCGACCGAACTGCTCGCGCGTGCCGGCGTAGGCGACGCCCATGTCGAGCGCGGCCCCGGCGATTCCCGCGAGCGCGGCCGCATCGATCAAGCGCAACCGCAAAAGCCGCGAGGCATCGAGGCGCGCAACCGGTTCTCCGAGCGATGGGTATTCGTTCAAGTGGGCGAGCCAGAGGCGGCCGTCGATGGGGCGCGAAACGGCGGAGTCCGTGGCGTACACGCCGGCAGCGTCCGGCTCGCGTACGAGCACGAGGTCGGCAGCGTCATCTTGCACGACGACGGTTCGGTCGCCGCGCCGAAAGCCCGCGGCAATCCGCCGTCCGTGAAGTACGGGGGCGCCGGCTGCTGCATGCGCCGCGCCCATCGTCGCCAGTACCGAGGGGGCCACGAGTTGCCGGCCGAGCGCCATCGCGATCAACGCTTCCTCGACCGCGCCGAGACCGCTTCCGCCGGCTTCTTCGCTCGCCGTGATTGCGAAGATGCCGATGTCATTCAGGCTCGACCACGTCTGGTCGTTCTCTTCGGCCGAGACATGCAACCGCGAGATCGGAAGCAGCGGCACGAGCGACTCCTCGATCGTGCTCGCCAGCGCGAGCTGATCGGAGCTAGGCTGGTACCGGGTAGCAGATTCCACGTATCATCCTTCAGGATCCGACCTCGTCGGATGAAGTTACTATACGACAGTGTTGATAATCATCAAAGGCGACGGAGCATGACCGGCGAGGATCCGCTGGATCTCGGCGGGCAAATCGCTTTCGTCAGCGGTGCGGGGCAGGGAGCGGGCCGCGCCGTTGCGCTCGCCCTCGCGCGGCACAATGCCGGCGGTGTGGCGGTGAATGATTTCGTGGCCGAACGCGCGCAGGCGGTGGCCGAGGAGATCGAGGCGCTCGGCGTTCGCGCAATGGCTGCGACCGCCGATGTGGGGGATCACGCGGCCGTCGAGCGCGCCATGCGCGCGGTCGAGGCGAAGCTCGGATCGATCACGCTGCTCGTGAACAACGCCGGCAATGCGGGCCCCGAAGCGACGATGGGGCTGTCTCCTCCCTTCTGGGAAAGCACACCCCGGGACTGGGATCGATATTTTCGGACCAATCTGCAGGGCGTCATGAATTGCTGTCACCTCGCTCTGCCGGGGATGATCAAGCGAGGCTCGGGAAGGATCGTCACGATCGTTTCGGACGCGGGTCGCGTCGGCGAGGCGGGATTGGTGGCGTACTCGGCGGCCAAAGCGGGCGCAGCCGGTTTCGTGCGGGCCATCGCGAAGGAGGTGGGCCGTCATGGCATCACGTCGAACGCGATTTCCCTGTCGACGCTCGAGCCTGCGCTCGAGGATGCCGCGAAGGCGGAGTTTCTCGCGAGCGAGTACGCAAAGGCCCGCCTGTCGCGTTATGTGATCCGACGCTTCGGCAAGCCGGACGATGTCGCGTACATGGCGCTGTTCCTGTGCTCGAACGCGGCATCCTGGATCACCGGACAGACCTATCCGGTCAACGGCGGATACTCTTTTGCACAATAAGGCGGCGACGTATGTTTTGGTACACGGCGGCGGACACGGCGGGTGGTGCTATCAACCCCTCGCCCGCATCATGCGCTCGCAGGGCCAGGAGGTCTATGCGCCTACGTTGACGGGTCTCGGCGAGCGAGCGCATTTGCTCCGCCCTGACATCGATCTCGACCTGCACATAGAGGATATCGTCCAGGTTCTCAAGTATGAGGATCTCAGGAACGTGATCCTCGTGGGTCATAGCTACGGCGGCATGGTGATTACCGGGGTCGCGGACCGCGCCGCCGATCGGATCGGACACCTGGTCTTCCTGGATGCAGCGACGCCGCAAAATGGAGAGTCTCTCGTCGACATCGCGGCACCCTTCATGATGGCCGCTCGTGCGCAGGGACGCGTGGTCGACGGAATAGAGCTCGTGCTTTTTCCTGGAACCGACCCTCTGCATTACTTCGGGGTCAAGGATCCCGAGCAGATCGAATGGATGAAGCCGAGGCTCACTGCGCATCCCTGGAAATGCTTCGAGCAGAAGCTTCGGCTCGACAACGAGGCCGAGATCCGGAGGATTCCACAGACCCACATCGTCTGCACATCCACCTTGCCCGGACGCAATCGAGCAAAGCTCGAGGCGGTATCCGACGGCCGGGTCTGGGACTTGGACACCGGGCACGATCTCATGATCACCGAGCCGCAAGCGGTGGCCACGCTACTGTTGCGCTTGGCTCACCTCTAAGACGAAGGGAGAAACATTCGTGGCGACGCGCTTTCAGAACAGGCAGGTCTTAATCACGGGAGCCGGCGGTGGACTCGGCCGCGCACTCGCGCTCGGTTTCGCGCGAGAGGGCGCGCGCCTCATCCTCACGGACGTCGATGAGGCGGGGATGCGAGAGACGGCATCGCTTGCGGGCAAGGAGGGCGCGCTCAGCTCGACGCATCGCGTCGACCTGGCCGTAGAGGCCGAGATCAAGGAATTCGGCGCTGAAGTATGCAAGGCTCACCCGCGTATCGACGTGCTCTACAACAACGCCGGTATCGCGTATGGAGAAATCAATTACGGGTTCGAGACGCTGAGTCAGGCGAAGTGGCTGCAGTATTTCGCGATCAACAGCATCGCGCCGCTCATTTTGGCACAGTGCATTCGTTCCTCGCTCGCGAGCGCCAAGGGCGTGATCCTGAACCAGTCATCCATGGCGAGCAACGTTCCCGCGTCGGCCTACGGCGTCACGAAGGCGACCCTCAACTCCATGACGTTCGGCATGGCGCAAAGGTTCGCGCAGGACGGCATCCGGGTCAACGCGATTGCGCCCGGAATCATGGAAACTCCCGCCAACAAGGCCGCGTTGCCCGCCGAGACCTACGCCCGTGTGCAGGGCACGCAGCTGCTCAAGCTTCACGGGACTGCCGAGGACATCGTGGCTCTGGCGTTGTTCTTAGCCTCCGACGAAGCGCGATTCATCGACTGCGAGATCGTGAGCTGCGATGCCGGAAGCTCGATCCGCGGGTGGCGCCACTAGTTCTGCGCCACTAGCTTTGCGCGAGGCGGCGCGTCGCGAGCTCGCGTAGCGGCGCGAGCTTGACCTTGTTCGATCCGGTCAAGGTAAGATCGGATTCCTGCATGAACAGTACTCGCCGCGGCACCTTGTAGCTCGAAAGCCGCTGCGAGACGAACGCTCGCACGTTGCTCTCGTCCAGGGTCACCCCCACCTCGGGCACGATGCAGGCCACGACCATCTCGCCCAAGGTGTCATGCGGAATGCCCACCGTCGCGGCAATCTTGACGCCCGGGCAGTCGGCGAGGACCGCGTCGATCTCGGGAGGCGACACGTTGGCGCCGCCCGTCTTGATGATGTCGTTCAAGCGACCTTGCCAATGAAGCCTGCCCTCGGAATCGACGAATCCACCGTCGCCGGTCCAAAAAAAGCCTTCCGCATCGAACACGTCTTCCGGGGCAACACGCAGATACCCGAGCATCAAGGTGGGACCCTTGGCGGCAATCTCACCGGCCTCGTTTCGGGGCAGCACTCGACCCGACATGGGATCGACGATGCGGATCGTATTGCCCGGCAGCGGCACGCCGTGGTTGTCCGCAGCGACCTCCGCAGGCGTGCCGCTCGGATGCACCGTCACCAGGGTGAAGGTCTCCGTGCTCCCGTAGGCGGCCATCGGCTCCTGCCAATCGGATTTCACGGTGGGATGATTGCGCGTCGGCAAGCGGTCGCCCACATAGTAAAACGAGCTCAAGTCGACGTCGCTCCACGCAGGATCGGCGACCAGCCTCGCCCACTGATGAGGCCACGCAATCGGCATGGTGACGCGTTCGGCTTGCATGAGCCGCAACGCCTCGCCGGTATCGAAATGCCGCTGCAGCACGATGCACCCGCCGGCAGCCAGCGTCGAGCCCAGGGCCATCGCAAAGTTGCCCGACCAGAAGAAACCGTTTGCACTCCAGGTCCGCACGTCCGGATCCAGCGCGAAAATGTCGCGCCATCGCCAGCACTGCAGCGCCGCGGCACGATGCGCGTGCACGATGGCCTTCGGCCTCGCGGTCGTG
>Ga0302324_100001647_pt1 | contig 53763 bp, 51 predicted proteins | sample Palsa_T0_1_FD_201949 | JGI IMG/M metagenome (GOLD analysis project Ga0302324, IMG submission 201949) | Peat permafrost microbial communities from Stordalen Mire near Abisko, Sweden - Palsa_T0_1 | ecosystem: Environmental > Terrestrial > Soil > Palsa > Peat permafrost | place: Sweden: Abisko...
CCCAGGCGCCTGCCGGACATGTACTTCTTCAAACCGTCTTCGCCATGCTTGCGGACCAGCAGATCCGTCACCAGGCAGCCCAGCACCGAGCCGATCGTGGCCATGGCGGCATAGTAGATCATCCATCGGTGATTTCGGACACTGAGAACCACCATGAGCAGATCGTTTCCCAGAGGCATGAACAGGAAAGATGAATCGAGCACGCCCAGGATGAGCTGGCCCAGGCCCCCGAGATGAACGAAGAATACGAAAAGTTCTCGCGCAAAGGCGGCCATCACTCCCCGGAACCAACACTTTTCAAGCCAAAGTGTATGGGTGTGCGGAACCGTACACCTTAACTAAAAATGGAAACCGATGGTAGCAGTCAGTGCGCGAGGCGAGACATAATGCGTTCCGCTGAAGGTCGACAGAAAATTGTACAGTGCCTCTTTGTCCGTCAGATTGACCACAGTCAGGCGGGCGCTGACCTTGCGCTTGTCGCCGTGAAAAATGTTGTCATGCCCCAGGGCGATGTCGAACAGATTGCGGGATGCCACGCGGGGCGGATTGTGGTCGTCGTTCTCCGTGCCCGGCGCGGGTATTTGTAGCAATGTGGAACCGTAAAGCGATGCTGCGCACAAGCCGGTCGGGCTGATCGGAGTGGTCGGAGTCGCGTGTACGCTCCCGCAATAAAGTCCCGCCTCGAATTGCTGATCCGGCGTCAAGCCGGACACGTCCACCATGGAATCGGTGCCATTTGGCCCATTCGCGCAATTGCCTCCCGCGCACGGCACCGGACCTGCGACTTGCCCGCTATCGTAGCGCCAGTTGATGCCGAGCCACGGCCCGTTCTTCCACGGCTGGTATTGCAGGTGAGTGGTCTGATTGAAATGCTCGTCGTGGTCGATGCGGAATACTTCGCTCCCCACCGGCGTGGCGCCAATGCCACTGATCTGCGGTTCGAAGAAACGCGCCGCCACGCTGGAGAGGACTACGAACGCGGTGAAGCCGTGGTAGCTCGGGATGCTGGCGCGGACCGCATATCCGGGGATTTTCGATCTGTCCCACTCGATGGGAAAAGTGATCGGCGTTGCGCCCAGCACGCTGAAGTCGTAAGCCTCGTGCGTGTACTTCCAGATATACTCGGCATCCAGAACTAAGAACCGTCCAAAAGCTTGTTGGAATCCGGCGTGGAACTCATTCCGCCACCCGGGACTCAGCGGCGCATTTGTTACGCAAGGGCTGACGGTCGAAGCCATGATCGCGCTAACTACGGCGTTGTTGCATCCTTCGCTCGCCAGGACCAGGTTCTCGTTGAAAGGCGTTTCGAGCGAGCGGGCATAGGAAATCCGCAGGACGGTGTTGGTCGGCTTGATATTGTATGCGATACCGAGGCGCGGCTCCGGTTGTTTGGCAGTGACGAGGCCATCGTAATAATCGAAGCGCAGCCCCACATTAAAGGTCCAGTTGTTCTTAGTAATGGCGTCCTGGAAGAAAAGGGCCAGTTCCCTGATATTCGCGTGGCCGTTAAACGTGTACAGGCCGCTGGTTGAGTTCGGGCAATTGTCGGTGGCCGGCAGCGGCCCGGGCCTGGTCAAATCGTAACAGGCCAGGAGAGGATTGAAATTTGGATTCGCCAGCAGCGCTCCGCCGCACTCGGCGGGATTCGTCAGCCCTGGGCTTGTGTACGCGCTTCCGTCCGCATTCAGACAGACGGCATTCGCCGTCGGATCGACGATGCCGAAGCTGTCGTTTTCCGTGAGAATCGTATCCTCATAGGTGATTCCCGCCTTGATGTTGTGGATGCCCTGTACGTACGATACGTTTGCGCGAGTCCCAAGATTGGTCAGCCTGCGACTCTGGCCAATCGTCTGGCGCTGCAGATCCGGAGTAAAATCGGCGAAAGGATTATCGCTCGGAAAGTAGTTATATTGATCCTGCCGCACGAATCCGCCGAACGTGAATACGGTGTGCGTATTGAGCAGACGCGTCCAGGTTGGCGCGATGTTAAAGGTTCTGATCTGCGAGCGTTGATCCTGCGAGCCGACCGGCAGGCCGTTGGGACCCAGACCTCCGTTGTCAACCACCAGTCCATTCCACGCCGTCGCGTCCTGGGCGTCGAACGAGTTGGGCGTCTGGAACCAGGACCGCGTAAAGCCGAGGTTCACGCTGAAGGTATCCGCCGTGGAAGGCCTGAAATCGACGCGGTCGAATAGATTCTCTTCATTGCCATGGTCGTGCATCACGGTGAACTCCGGCCCATCCAGGAACCGGCCGGTGTCGAGACCGTTGGCCGAAATGAAGTTGCCCCACGCATTGCCCCCGTAAGCCAGGTCGAACCCCTCGCTCGAGCTGCCAAAGGATCCGTAAGACGCCGTCACGTCGCCGTGCGGCACCGTGACTCCGAGCCCCGAGCGCGTGGTCACTACGATAACCACGCTGGTTTTATCGCCGTATTCGGCCGGAGGCGCGCCCGCGATCACCTCCATCGACTGCACCGAGTCGACTGGGAGCTGATTCGAGAAGACTTTGCTTTGCTGGTCGGTAATCGGCTGGCCGTCAAGAGAGAATGAGTTGGATGCGTGATCGCCGAATCCGTGAAACAGACCATTCGAGTCGGCGGAGATCCCCGGGGAGGCCAGCGTGACCAGGGAGCTCAGCGAGGAAGACTGACTCTCGAGAGGGAGTCTGTCGATCAGATCCCGGTCGATGTCGGTGTGGGCGGTAGGAGTGGATTCGATCAAGTCCTCGCCCGCCTCCACGGTCACAGAGGTTACGGAGGTTCCGATTTGCAGAGTGATTTTCAGCTCGAGCGGTACCGGGGAGCGCACGTTCACGTCCTGCTCGGTCGCCTGGAATCCAGTTGCTGAAAAAGTGGCGTGATAGTTATTGAAGGGAATATTGTCGAACTCGAAGTGTCCTTGCGCATCGCTCGAGGCGCTGCGAGTATAGTGGGACACGGGATTCAGAATCACTGCCGCAACGCCCTGGATGGCGGCTCCCGACGGGTCCAGAACCGTGCCGCGAACCGTTCCGGAGTTCGCGCCGCTGGACTGCGCCTCACCCGCGTAGACCGCGCCAACAAAGATGCCGGGACCGAGCGATACGGCAAGGCAAGCTACGATCCAGCGGGCAAGAGTGCTCATTCTTCAATTGTGGGGCGCGATCGGAATTAGGAGAAAGATAATCTGACGAGCGGCTTGGCGGTGCTGGTGAGTGAACTGTTTTTGGTCATGAGCGGCCAGCGCGAGAGACGTAATAAATACTACACTACGGCCGATGATGGACCTCGCCGAATTCGACTACGAGCTGCCGAAAGAGTTGATTGCGCAATCGCCGCTGCCGGACCGATCCGCCTCGCGCATGCTGGTGGTCGATCGGGCGCGGCAGCGCTGGGAGGACCGGCGGTTTCGCGACTTGCCCGCCTTTCTCGGTCCGGGAGATTGCCTGGTGCTGAACGACTCGCGCGTGTTTCCGGCACGCTTGTATGGGCGCCGAGCCCGCTTTACTGGCGCAGTGGAAGTCCTGCTGCTGCGCCCTGTCGATGCCGGCGCCAAAGAATGGCACGCGCTGGTGCATCCTGGCAAAAAGATGCGTGTCGGCGAAATCGTGAGGTTCACGCACGATCAGGAAGCGCCACTGGAAGCCGAGGTCGTAGCGCGCGGGGAATTCGGTGAGCGCACATTGCGCTTCCACACGGATCGCGACGTGTATGACGAGATCGAAAAGATCGGCCACGTGCCGCTGCCGCCCTATATCAAACGCCAGGATGACGCGGCCGACCGCGAGCGCTACCAGACGGTCTTCGCGCGCGAGCGGGGCTCGGCGGCGGCGCCCACGGCCGGGCTGCATTTCACGCCCGCCGTGCTGGACGAGTGCCGCGCGCGCGGCGCCCAGGTCGCTTTTGTCACTCTGCACGTCGGGCTCGGAACTTTTCAACCGCCGCACACAGACCGCGTGGAAGGCTACCGCTTGCACTCGGAGCACTTCAGCATCACTGCGGAGAATGCCGCTCGCATGGCCGCGGCCCGCCGCCTTGTGGCCGTGGGCACCACCAGCGTGCGCACCATCGAAAGCGCCCTGCTGTCGGGAGGTCTGCGGGAGACCGCCGGCGATACCGACCTGTTCATCTACCCGGGCTTCGAGTTCCACGCCGCCGGCGCGATGCTGACCAACTTTCATCTGCCCCGCACCAGCCTGCTGCTGCTGGTCTGCGCCTTCGCTGGAAAGGATCTGGCGCTCGACGCCTACCGCCACGCTGTCAAAGAGCGCTACCGGTTTTACTCCTACGGCGATTGCATGCTGATCTTATAACTTGGGAGCGTAATATCCCTTGCGGCAGCGCACTACCAGGTCCTTGCGCCCCTTCACCTTTAATTCCACCGTGTGATAAAGCCCGTCCGCCTTCAATGGCTCGGGACGGTAGAAGATGTTGTACTGATGCCGCAACTCGTTGGCGATGTTCTCGAAAGACTGCTCCAGATCCTCTACCTTAAAGGGAAAGAAGGCCTGCCCGCCGGTTTCCGCGGTCAGATACTTCAGCACTTTGTCGCCGTCCGTCTCGGCATGTGTGATGTTCGTCGAAATCGCGTAGATCACCACGTCGGCCTTCTGCGCCATCTCGAGCGCCTGGTCGCGCGAGACCTGGCTCTGGTTGTCGTCGCCGTCGCTCACAATCACAATCGCCCGCCGGAACTTGTGCCGCGGCTGGTCCTTGGAAAGTTTGTCGCGGCAGGCGAAATAGAGCGCATCGTACAGCGCCGTGCCGCCGCCGGCGCGCAGGCCGCGAATCGCCGCTTCCAGTTTGTCGGTGTCGTCGATCAGGTCCGCCACCAGCTCGGTCGAAGTATCGAAACTCACCACCATGGCCTTGTCACGGCCCTTGTGTACCACGCTCAGGATGAAGGAGGTGGCGGCCTCCTGCTCGAACTTGAAGCGGTCCCGGATGCTGTTGCTGGTATCGATCAGAATCCCCAGCCGCAGTGGAAGGTCGGTCTCGGCGGTGAACTCCGCGATGGTCTGGGGCTTCTTGTTTTCCAGCACCAGGAAATCGTCTCTGCCAAGATCCGTGACAAAACGGCCCTTCTTATCCGTCACGGTGAAGAGCATGTTGACGCGGGTGACGTCCAGAATGATGCGCGTACGCTCGCCGATGTCGACAACCGCGCCGGGCTTCTCCGCGGCGGACGGCGCCGCTGATTGCGCGTAAATTCCGGCGACCAACACAACAGATACTACGAAAACCGGGGCCTTCATTTCCTTCAATTATAGCCGTTCCATCCAGGAGGTCAGATCCTGGGGCAGCGGCGACTCGACTTCCACCGTCCGGCCGCTGAAGGGATGGCGGAAACGAATGCGATGCGCGTGCAAAAAAAAGCGGCCGAGTGGCAGCAAACCCTCCACGCTCGCGGGTGCGCCGTAGAGGCGGTCGCCCGCCACCGGGTGCCCAATGCTCGAAAGGTGCACGCGGATCTGGTGAGTGCGGCCCGTGCCGATGCGCACTTCCAGGAAGGTGAAGCGCTCGAAGCGGCGCAGTACGCGATATTCGCTCCAGGCGGCACGGCCCCGCTCGAGCCGCGCGGTCATGCGCGTGCGCCGCCGCGGATCGCGCGCGATGGGTTTTTCGATGCGACCGCGATCCAGCCCGACGCGGCCGCCCACCAGCGCCAGGTAGGTCTTCTCCACTGTGCGGCCGGCAAACTGCGCGGCCAGGGCGCGGTGCGCGGCATCGTTTTTGGCCACCAGCAGCACGCCGCTGGTATAGCGGTCGAGGCGATGCACGATGCCGGGCCGCAGCTCGCCGCCGAGCGCGGAGAGCGACTCGAAGCGATAAAGCAGCGCGTTGACCAGCGTGCCGGAGTGCACTCCCGCGCCCGCGTGAACCACCATGCCGGCGGGCTTGTCGATGGCTACGAAATCGTCGTCTTCATAGAGGATGCGCAGCGGAATCGCTTCGGGCACGGCGCGTAGCGCAGGCAATTCGGCCGGCTCGATCTCGATGCGGTCGCCCTCCCGCAGCAGGCGCGCAGGCCTCTGGGCTGCTCCGTTCACGCGCACGCGGCCATTCTTGATCCAGCCTTGGACGCGCGCCCGGCTGAATGCCGGAAGCTGCTCGTGGACCGCCTGATCCAACCGCTTGCCCGCCTGTTCCTTCCCCGCGGAGAAATGCACCGCTACTCAGTCTAGCCAAGCCTGGGACGCGGCATTTGTGGCAACCGCATCCCGAGGCAGGACGCACGGCGGCACCGCCCCGAAGCGGCGCTCACGGGCGCGAAACTGGCGCACGGCCGCCTCCAGATCGCGCGCATCGAAATCCGGCCACATCCGCCTGGAAAAGATCAGCTCCGCGTAAGCGCATTCCCACAGCAGAAAATCGCTCAGCCGCTGCTCGCCGCCGGTGCGGATCAGCAGGTCCACCGCCGGACCCAGGTGATCCTCCAGACATTCGCGGCAAAGCCGCCCGGCGTGCGCCGCCTGCCGCAAGGCCTGGGTGATCGCCTCGCGTCCGGAGTAGTCGACGGCAATGCGCAGATCCAGTTTGCGCCCTCCGGCGGTGGCCGCTTCGGCCTGTTGGATGGCTTCGGCCAGCTCATCGCCCAGCCTGTCGCGCCGGCCGATCACCTCCATGCGTACGCCGTTCTCCACTGCCCGGCTGGTTTCCGAGCGTAGATGCTCGGCTAGAAGCTGCATCAGGCCGGAGACTTCCTCCGCGGGCCGCTGCCAGTTGTCCGACGAAAAAGCGAACAGGGTCAGGACACCGATTTCGAGTCCGGGCGCCGCCTCCACCACGCGCCGCACCGCGGCCGCCCCGGCCCTATGTCCCGCCAGCCGGGGCAATCCCCGCGCCACGGCCCACCGCCCGTTGCCATCCATGATGACGGCCGCATGCAGCCGTTTCGTTCCAGCAAAAGTACTTTGCATAATAAAGTTATGTCCCCAAAAAAAAGGCGGCGCGGTCACCAGTCGCAAAAAAAAGGCGGCGCGGCACCAGTCCAAAAAGGGCGTCTCACCTTTCCCGCATTGTCCCGATCAGCGCTTCCATGTGATCCAGGTATCGCTCGAGCGCGCGGCGCCCCACCGCCGTCAGGCGATACTCGCTCTTCGGCAGGCGGTTGTGGAACGATTTGGCGCAGGCGATAAACTGCGCGTCTTCCAGCTTGCGCGCATGCACGCTCAAGTTACCGTCGGTCGAGTTCAAGAGTTTTTTCAGCTCAGTGAAAGTCAGCGATTCGTTCACCGCCAGCGCGCTCAGGATTCCCAGGCGCAGCCGCTCATGAACCAGCCGGTCCAACTTCGGGGCTCCGCCGAAAATTTCGGCTGGCCGCACTTTTTTCTCCCGTTCGCGCCGGAGCGCGTTCTGCTTAGCCACCGTATTTCACCGTAACCAGAATGCCGAATAGAATATGGATCCCGCCAAACCCCGCGGCCAGAAAAGCGTTGCCCCAGCCAGCCGGAGCAAACAGGGCCGCCGTTCCGAGCGCCATGAAGCAGATGCCCATCACCGGTACAGCCTTCACCGAAGCCGCGCCGCCGCACAAAGCGCCTGTCCCGTACAGCAGCAGCCAGACTCCTGGAAGCGCGGCCAGCAAGCCCGCGCGATAGAGCACCAGGGTCAGTAGAGCGCCGGCCAGCAGAGGCGGCGCGAAACCCAGAAGAAACTTGCGCCCGGGTCCGGAGAGCAGCGGCAAATTCGCCTTGCGCGATTTCCACGCCGCGCCCGCCACTCCGATGAGGCAGGCCAGCACCGCCTCGCCCAGCCAGGTGGCCAGCCACGCGTCCGTGTTCCACATCCGCGCCGCCAGGGCCGCCACTCCCAGGGCCGTACATCCCAGCACAATGCCGCCCACGCCCGGCAGAGCGGTGAACGAGCCGGCGCGCTCCATGGTGGAGCGCAGATAGCGCAGATTGTCGATGGCGTGCGCGTGCATGGCGACCGGTTCCGCCAGCGCGGGTCGAATCGGTCGAACAATAGCCACAAAGCGATTATACAATCGGGATGAGTAAAGCGCAAGTACTTTTCAGGACAAAGTAGGGGCCTCGCCAGGCATTGACTCCCCACCACGCGCCGACACTGGAGAACAAGCCGACGGCGGCACGCGCCCCGTCTATACTGCGCGCCACGGCAACGTCGAAATTGCCATCTGGCGCTTCCACGCCGACCGTCCGCTACAACGATAATGGCGAGTGGAAGAACGGCAGCAGCTTCGGGAGGCATGACTTGCTTGACCTTGACCGAGGCCGCCCGTGAAGCTGCCATGGAGATCCGTGACCTGTCCACGGCGCAGTCCCACAGTCGCTGACAGAAAGACGAGGGCCGCGATCTGCGGCTCTCGACTTCCCTGGCTCGGCAACTCCAGATACTGCCAAGCATCATCGATGCCGCTGCTTGAGCTTACCCCGGTGTCGCCATCGTTTAGGAATTCGATACCCGACCTTTCGAGAATAGAAATAACGCGCATCAGCGACTTCGTGCGCGACTTTACCGGGCCGTCAAAGCTTTCCATCCGACGAAGCGTTCCACGCGCGACGCGCGAATGGCGGCAATGAAACTATCACGTCCGCCGCTAAATCCCAAGAAATGAGCACTATACATCGCTAGTTGATCTGTTTGGTCATCTTGTATTAAGATCCAATCCAAGAGCGTAAAGGACGCTCTCGCCTTTGGAACCTCGTTTCCGTCCGAGATTTTGTGATTATTTTCTCGGAGCGTGTCACAAGACCGATCTTTCTGCTCATATGTACTCTGAAGCGCTGAAACAAACCAGATTTGTTCCAGGTGAATCCCAGCAAGTTCTAAAGCCACGAATGGAGGTTCATGGCCGCCGTGCTTATTTGCCTTAGACGTAACTTCTTGAATCGAATCGCCGTCTGTGCACTGTTTCTGTGCGCCTTTTTCTTGCGCGCTCAGAACGTGCCCCAATTCATGATTTCAACCGTGGCCGGCAATGGCGTCACCGGATTCTCCGGTGACGGTGGCGCGGCAACACAAGCCACCTTTAATGGTCCATGGGGCGTCGCCGTTGACCATGCCGGGAGTGTATATATTCCGGATTTCTATAACAATCGCGTCCGCAAAGTAACACCGGACGGCACGATATCAACCATTGCAGGTACGGGTGTCGCAGGTTTCAGCGGGGACAATGGTCCCGCGACAAGCGCCATGCTTAACGCCCCCGATCGCGTCACGTTGGACTCTGCCGGAAATCTGTATATCTCTGATGTCGGCAACATCCGGGTGCGCAAGGTATCCGCATCGGGAATCATCACCACTGTCGCCGGAAATGGAAATCCAGGCACCTCAGGCAACGGTGGGCCGGCACTTGATGCCGCGATTCTCGGCCCAGAATATCTTCTGGTTGACAGTTCCGGCAATCTTTATATCTCCACTAATGAAGGCTCAGGTATAGACGGCGGAGTAATCCGCATGGTAAATACTGCTGGGATTATAACGACCGTCGCCGGGAACGGCGTCCTCGGTTTCTCGGGTGACGGCGGTCCAGCGGTGAACGCTGAATTCACTAACCCTCGCGGTCTTGCCATCGATCCTCAGGGCAATCTCATTATCGCCGATGACGGCAACAATCGCATTCGGAAGGTCTCCAACGGTATCGTCACCACGATCGCTGGTAATGGCATCGCAGGGTACGCTGGTGACGGCGGCCCGGCGATCAACGCTGAACTTTCGGGACCGACAGGCATTTCATTTGACACTGCCGGAAACCTCTATATAGCCGAGCAAGGCAATAACCGTATTCGCGTTTTACTCGCCGACGGAACTATTTCAACGGTTGCCGGAAACGGCACTCCCGAATTCGCCGGGGACGGCGGCCTCGCGCTAAACGCGGCGTTGGATGACCCAAAGGACGTAGCCTTTTCAGTCGGCCTTATCTATATCGCAGACACCTCCAATCAGCGAATCCGCCTGCTCACCCCGGTCCCACCTTCGATCAGCGCCAGCAGCGTCATAAGCGCTAGCGCCTTCGGCGCTTTCCTCTCAATCTCACCTGGCACATGGGTCGAGATTTACGGCTCAAATCTCGCGGCCGACACCCGGTCATGGCAGGGCGGCGACTTCAATGGCATCAATGCCCCCACATCGCTCGACGGCACGTCCGTCACAATCGGTGGCCAAATGGCGTTCATCGATTACATCAGCCCCGGCCAGGTGAATGCTCTGGTGCCCTTCACCGTCGCTACGGGTACGCAGCAGCTCACGGTCACATCGCCGGGAGGCACGTCGGCAGCTGTGAACATGACCGTCAACACCGTCGCGCCGGGTCTTCTCGCCCCTCCCAACTTCAAGATTAATGGCACGCAATACGTCGTCGCGCAATATGCCGACGGAACCTATGTTCTTCCTACAGGCGCGATTTCCGGTCTCACTTCCCATCCAGCAACATCAGGCGACACAATCGTAATTTATGGCATCGGACTCGGCCCCGTGAACCCCGCAATACCCGCAGGGCAGTTGGTGACTGTGGCAAACAGCCTGGCTGACAACTTCCAGATTTCCATCGGCGGCGTGCCTTGCACCGTGAAGTATGACGGCCTCGCGCCGAACTACACGGGCCTGTATCAACTGAATATCGTCGTGCCTTCCGGCGTTCCGAGCGGAGCCGCACCCTTGACGCTGACGGTTGACGGCGCGAATGGTGCCCAGACCCTCTATGTGGCCGTCGGATCTTAGGCAATAAGCGTCCGAGAATTACCGCGGCGAGCCAAGGCCCGATCAGGGGAGACGGGCCTTTAATTCATTAAGGCTGGGCGAGTGCCCACTTATGGGGCGGTAGCTCTGCGATGCGGGTGATGGGATGGACGGCAAGGCGCAAAGGACATCTTTGAACCAGGCGAATGGTTCCACGTCGGCCCGCTGGGAGGAAGCCACGAAGCTCCGGAGCACGGCTGTTTCGCCGCCACCGTCGCTGCCAAAGAACAGCCAGTTGTTTCGGCCCACCGCTACGGCCCGGATAGCGCGCTCGGTGGCGTTGTTGTCGATCTGCAAGTCCCCGTCCTCACAGTAACGAGTCAGGGCGGTCCAGTTCTTCAGGGTGTAGCGCACCGCCCGTCCCGCGGGGCTTTTCGGCAGCACTTCCAAGTGAATCTCTTCCGGGTAGTTATGTAACTTATCTAGAATGGGCCGCGATTGTAACAGGCGCAGCCGCGGCCGGTCATCCGCCTCCAGCGGACATGCGTCGTCCTCCACCCGATATAGCTGGGCGATCAGAAATAGGTCCGGCCCCATGCGCGCCTGGTCCGCTTCCAAGGCGTTGTGAAAATAACGGCGCGCATGGGCCCAGCAGCCCACCCCGATCAAGTCGCGCGCCGGAAGGAGAAGATGTTTGAGCGCCACAGCGTGGATATCTCACGGAAGACCGTGGGCGGATGGCTGGCACAATGCGCCGACTTACTGGACCCCTTATGGATCGCTGAAAGAGATCCTCTTTGAATCCAGGGTGATTGGGACCGACAACACCGGCGTGAAAGTACTGGATGAGAAACTGCCTTCGCGCGCATCGGACGCGTTTGGCCGTACTCCCCTCACCGCCCCATCCCGCACTCCGCATGCACCGCCCGCACCGCTTTCTCCAGCCCATCGCGGCTGACCACGATCGCAATTGTCAACTCGCTCGATCCCTGCGCGATGGCGATAATATTCACGTTCTCGCGCGAGATAGCGGTGAAAATGCGCCCCGCGATGCCCGGCTTGCCCTGCATGCCTTCGCCCACTACGGCCAGCAGTCCGACCTTCTCGTCCACCTGGATGGGACGCACGTAATCGTGGGCCAGTTCGAGCGCCAGCGCCGATTCGAGCGCCTGCAGGCTCTTCTCCAATTCCTCGGTTCGCACCAGGAAGCAGAATGTCTGCCGGTAACTGGAGCTGGAGAACACCAGCACTTCCACATTCGCGCGGTCGAGCGCATCGAGCGCGCGGGCCATCACGTGCGCGCCGCTTAATTCGGGGCTGGCGGGCTCGAGCGAGATCAGGGCCACTCGCGCGAGCGAGGTTACCGCTCGGGCTCCGTTGGCCGCTCCAATGGAAGACACGATGCGCGTGCCCGGCTTTTCGGGGGCGAAGCTGTTCTTGCTCCACACCGGGATCTTTCTTTCGATCAGCGGCGCGAGCGTGCGCGGATGCAGCACCTTGGCGCCGTTGTAGGCCAGCTCGGCGGCCTCCGCGTAGGTCACTTCGTCGAGCACGGCCGCGTCCGGCGTCAGCCGCGGGTCGGCGGTCATGATCCCGTCGACGTCGGTCCAGATCCATAGCTCAGCGGCATCCAGCGCGGCCGAGAGGATGGACGCCGAAAAATCCGAGCCGCCCCGCCCCAGCGTAGTGGGTCGGCCATCGGCGGTGGCCCCGTTGAATCCGGTCACCACCGGCATCACGCCTCGCTCGAGCAGCGGCAGCAGCCGGGCGCGGCTTTTTGCGCGGGTGGGCTCCATCAGCGGCGAGGCGTTGCCGAACACGGCGTCGGTCACCACGATTTCAGCGGCATTGACGGCCTCCGCGGGCGTGTCGTTCGCGTTCAGATACGCGGCGATCAGCAGAGCCGACAGCCGCTCGCCAGTGGCCACGGCTTCATCCACCGGGCGCGGCGGCATCTCGCTGAGCATCAGCATGCCGCCAGCGATGCGCTGGAACTCGGCAATCAGCCGGGCGATCTCGGCTTCGGCGGGCGGCTGTTTTTCGAGCGGCAATAATTCGCGGCAGGTGGCCATGTGCCGCTCGCGCAATTTTGCGATATTGGAATCCAGGCCGGCGCTGTCGCCCGCTTCGGCATGGCGCATGGTATCGAGCAGCAGGTCCGTGATCCTGGACATCGCCGAAACCACGATGGCGACCGGCCTACGGCGCTGTTCCTTAGAAGCCAGCGCGGCGGCCACGCGCATGCGTTCGGCGGAACCTACGCTGGTGCCGCCGAACTTCATGATGAGTAGATCGTTCAACTGAAATCCTTTCCGTTAGTCACGCGCGCGCGCACCAGTTTGAGGATCTCCTCTTCCACCTGGTCGAGAGAAAGCCCGGTGGAGTCCAGATAGACGGCGTCCGGCGCCTGGGTCAGCGGCGCTTCGGCGCGCGTGCGATCCCGCCGGTCGCGCTCGCGGATCTCGGCGGCGATGGCGTCGGGTGGCATGGCTTCGCCTTGCTCCCGGAAGTCCCGCAGCCGGCGCTTCACGCGCTCCCCCTGGTCGGCGTCCAGGAAGATCTTCACGTCGGCATTCGGGAACACCACCGTACCGATATCGCGACCCTCCATAATCACGCTGGTGCGCTCCCCCAGCGCCCGCTGCTTCTCCACCAGGGCGCGGCGCACGCCCGGAATGGCGGCGACTATGGACGCCTGCCGGCCAACCTCGGCGGCGCGGATCGCGGTGGTGACATCCTCGCCGTTGAGCAGTACCCGCGGCCCGGCGGTTTGAAGCTCGATCGCGGCGGCGAGCGCAAGCTGTTCCATGCGATGAAGGTCCGCTGTATCCAGGTTCTGGCGCATGGCCCACAGGGCCACCGCGCGATACATCGCGCCTGAATCGATATAGGTGAACCCCAGGCGTTTGGCCAGGCGGCGCGCAAGGCTGCTCTTGCCCGCGCCGGCCGGGCCGTCAATGGCAATGACTACACGCCGGGAGTGCGCTGCCACGGGCTTCCCGGATTGATTGTGTTCATGGACAGTAGAATAGCAGGAGAGATGCGCGCGGATGAATTCGACCGGCTGGTGGAGTGGGCCTACGCGCGTATCCCCGCGCGCTTTCGCAGGCGCCTCAAAAACGTGGCGGTGGTGGTGGAAGCGGAGCCTTCCCGGCAGCAATTGGCGGAAGCGGGAGTAGGTCCCGGCGGCACTTTGCTCGGACTTTATCAAGGGCGTCCGCTCACCGCTCGCAGCGTTTTCGAGAGCTTCGCCCTGCCGGACCGGATCACGATTTTCCAGGGCCCTCATGAGCGGCTGGCGCGCGGCGAGGCCCACCTGAAACAACTGGTGGAGGAAACTGTCTGGCACGAAGTGGCGCACTATTTCGGCATGGACGAGCGCGGCGTGCGTGAAGCGGAGCGGCGGCGCAGGTCGCGAACCTGACTAATCTTGCGGCGGCGGCTGTGGCGGAGGTTGCGGCGGCTGCGGCGGGGTGCCCTGGCCGAAGCCGGACGAGGATTGGCCGAAGCCGGACGAGGATTGGCCAAAGCCCGATCCGCTGCCAAAACTCGATCCGCCGCCGAAGGCAGAGTTGTTCCCAGCGGGATTATTCCCGACGCCGGGCGGCATGCTGCCCATCTGGCCCGCCGGCGTGCCCGGAACCCCGCCACTGCCCATCACGCCCGCAAGGCCGCGATCCTTGCTTTTGTCATACACGAACTCCCACTCGTTGTACTTCTTCCGCTCGTTATACACCTTGATCGAGGGATTCTTGGCTTCGCTGGCAACTCCCGCGATTCCGCCGCCCATCTGGGTGCCTCCCATGCCGGGTAGCCCGGCCGTTCCTCCAGGGCGCGGACCGTTCAGGCCGAGCATGCTGCCTAAGTTGTTCGGGCTGGCGCCTTGACCGTTCGGACCGCCCGATGTGCTATCGCCGAAGCCTGGCTGGGATGCCGGCTGTCCGAACGCCGATGGCGTTTGTCCCCCGGCTTGCCCAAAGCCGCCTTGTGCCATGCCTTGCCCAAAGCCGCCTTGTCCCGTGCTTTGCCCAAAGCCTTGCCCCACGCCTTGCCCAAAGCTTTGCCCCGGAAACCCGGGCGATTGCTGCGGCATTCCGGGCGGACCGCCTGGATATCCGCCCGTTCCCGGAAACGCACCCGGTGGCGTGGGGGAGTACACGCTTCCATTTCCCGTTTGGCCCGCGCCCGGCTGGCCGGGAAATCCGCCTTGATTAGGAAATGGGAACCGATTCATCGGCGTTCCGGGCATGGTTTGCGCGGGCGTAGCACCGGGAACGGGCGTCGGGACCGGCACAAAAGGGTTCTGGCTCTGGTCGGTGTCCGTCGGGTTCGGATTCGGATTCGTGCTGTCGTCTACCACCGGTGGCGGCTGGTCGGGCGCATCGGGAGCCGCCACTGGACGATCATCGCTGGCGCGCCGCCGCATAGCCGGGTTCATCTGCTGCTGCTGGGTCGGATCGGTGGAGCCGGCCAGGCCCGGCCCTTCCGCGATGAATGTATTGGTGTTGGCCGCGGGGCCGCCTTGATTGCCGCCAGCGCCCTTGGGCGGGATGATCGAGTCGGTCAGCACGCCGCCGTTCACATGAATCAGCCGCCACTTGTCCTTCCCCGTCATCGGGTCGATATAGCGCTTGCGCAAGAAGCGAATGTTGTTGGTGCTCTCCAGTTCCTCGATGGTGGCCGGGTAGCGGCTCATCTTGCGCACGAAAACCTGGATGGCGCGCTTGTACTGTTCGCCGCGATCAATCAGGAGCTGCTCCTTGTCGCGCTCGCGCTCGAAGACCAGGCGCGGCACTTCCCGGTACAGCGCGATGGCGATCATGGCGGCCATCAGGAAGACCAGCAACATGGCGTAGCCCGCCTCGCTCCGGGGCCGGGAAGTTCGGGCACGCGCCGCGCTCATCCGGCGGCCTCTTCCTGCAAGGGCAGGGTTTGCTCGTGCTTGAACTGGGTGTCCTCCATAACTACCGAGTTTACGCCAATGCGCACCACGCGATAGCGCTTCTTCACTACGTCGCCCTCGGCGGCCACCAGAATGTCGTCGCCATCGAGGAAGAAAGCGTGCTTGCGATTGTCGCCGCGAGCGCTCGAGTACCCGTAATACTTCAGCAGAATGGGCGGGGGCGGGGCCGCGGCCGGCGGCTGCGGCGGTCCGGGAGGCGGCTGGTTGGGATTGTTCCCACCCGTTCCGGCGACCTTCACAATCGGCTCTTTAGGCAGCGGGGGCGGCGGCGCGGTGGAGAACTGGAACAGGTTCCGATTCCCGCCCTGCATCTCCACGGCCTGCACTTTGGCGAGCAGATCTGTGCGCAAGGTCGGGTCGATGGACATGGGATCGACGCGATCTTCCGGGCGCTTCGGCTTAAGCGATGGCCGGAATTCCTCACTGGTCCGGGTCGCCGGCGTGGGCCGCCGCGCATCGCCCGGCTTTACCGTATAATTGGGCGCCTCGGGAGACAGCGTGCTGGTGTGCGCGCCGCCGCGATGTTCAGGCGCGGACGCGGACGGCCCCGATAACACATTGCTATAGAAAAAGTATCCGCCGACGACTACCAGAACGCCCAGAAAAGCCATCTTCTTGCGTTCCGCTCCCAAAGTCATGAAACACCCCCTGGTTCTACGCGGACGAAAGTGTCCAGCTTGATACTGACGCTGAGCGTGTCTCCGGTGTTGGTTTGCTGGGGCGCCGCCGTCAGGCTTTCGATGATCAGGAAACGCGGCGACTTATCCAGCAGGTTCACAAACTTGGTCAGGTTTGCGTAAGTGCCCTCGTAAGCCGCGGTGATGGTGATCTGATAGAGCGTATCGCTTCCCTCCACTTGTTGGAGGTCGTTGGATTCCGGTTTTGGTTGGATCCCCGCCTCGTGGGCGATGCGGTCCAGTTCCGCGAAAAGAGTGGAAAACGTGGTACGGCGATCGGTAGTGTACTCCCTCAGAAAAGCGTCGCCTTCCTGGTGCGCCCGTTGCGCCTTGACCACCAGGGCTTTGGTTTGGGCCAGCCGGGCCTGCATGGTGGCAAGCTGCTGGCGCATGCCGGCCTGCTGCCGCGCCAGGTCCTCGGCCGAGCCACCCCAGGGCCTGAAGACGATCAGCGCCGTCACTACGTTGGCCACCACCAGCAAGCCCAGCGCGGCGCGCACGAGCACGCGCGGGTCTTTCAGACTGAGGCGGGCCGCGACCGGCAGCAATCGTTGCGCCACCTTAAAGGTTTTGGGCATAGTTTACGCTCACGCGGCAACGGTACAGTTTGTCGGTCTGGGTGGGCGGCAGCAGGCTATGAGAATAGACTGCGCCGAATAGCGGCGAGCCCTCCAGATTCTTCAACAGGTCAAACACCGGGCCGGGTGTCTCCGAGCCGATGGTCATGTCGAGGGAAACCTGATTCGGTCCCACCACCGAAGGCCGTATGGTCATGATCCGCACGTTGTATGGCACCACCTTCTCCAGGTCCGCGAAAATGCGCGTCCAACTGATTCCTTTGCGGTACAGCAGCGCATTGAGAAAGAGGCTGCGCTCCAGCACCTCGGCGTTTTCGGGCTTCCGCAGGATGGCGTCCTCGCGGGCCTGTTCGGCCGAGATGGCGCGTATCTGCGATTCCAGGCGCGCGATCTGCCCGCGGGCATCCGCCGCCTGCCCGCTCTCCAAAGAATTCAGCGAAATCAGGAAGACCAGCAGCGCCGTCAGCAACACGCACGCAACTCCCGAAGCGACCAGCAGCGCGCGGTCGCGCCGGAAGGGCAGGCTGGCGAGATTGACAGGGATTCTCATGCTTTGAAACTCATCTCATTCAATTCCGGCCGACCGACTTCAAATATCCGAGCAGGCCGGCCTCATTCTCCCCCGGCGTCATCAAGGTCGAACGCACGGGCTCCACTTCTACTCCGAGCTCGTTATGAAACTGGCTCCGCGCCGTTTCCATGCCCTCGCCGAAACCGCAGAGCAGCAGGCGCTCGGCCTTGGCGCCAAAATTGTCTTCGACGTAAATAAAAGTCGGGTACAGATCGGCGCCGATTTCGGCGATGTCGTGAACGTGTACCTCCAGGCAGCGCACCAGCTTCAGCCGGCCGTGCTCGAGCACCATCACGGTCAGCACTCCGCCGGTGACCTTGGCTACCACGGTGATGCCGCCCGCCTCCACCAGGTTCAGCGCGGCCAGCGCGGAGGTGGTCACCAGGCCCGGGTTCAAGCCCGCGGCGCGGAACGGCGCTTCATACCGGGAGATCACTTCAAGCGGCGCCATCACCACTACCACATCGAACTTCTTGCCTTCGCCCGCCTGCGCATAATAGCTGATCGCCGCCGATTCGACGTCGAACGGGACGCTCTTGCGGACACGGAAGCGAATCAGCGCAATCTGTTCCTTGGGGTCCGACGGAAAAGTGTCGAAATCCAGGACCGCCACGCGCACGCTGTAGTCCGGCAGGATCAGCGCCACATCGCGGCGCTTGTTCTTGCCGTTGCGCGGGGCCATCTCGCGCACCGCCATGGAGAGCTCGTCCGGCATCACCACGTTGTCCTTCAGCGGCGAAAGGGAGAGCACGCCGGCCTTCAGCGGGCGGAAGTCCAGCTCCGTTTTGGGCCCCAGGCGCGCCACGGCGACCCCGGCCTCCGACAATTCAAAGACCATGGATGGCGGCGGGTCCTGCAATAGCGGCATGAGAGAATCGAGCAAACTCATTCCTTATCCTTCGATGAACGTGACCTTGTTGATTTCCTTCAAGGTGCTCACGCCTTTGCGGACCTTATCCACCGCCGATTCGCGCAGAAAGGTCATGCCTTCGTCGCGCGCCTGGCGCTTGATCTCGGAGGTCGGCCGCTTGTCCAGAATCATTTCGCGGATCTTGTCGCTGAGGTCCAGCAGCTCGTGTATGGCGGTGCGGCCGCGGTAGCCGGTCCCGCCGCAATCGAAGCATCCGGCGCCTTCCACGAATTCCACATCGCGCCACTCCGCGGGGATCAGGCCCGATTCCACCAGGAACGCGTCCGGATGCTCGACCGAATGGCGGCAGTGGTCGCACACTACGCGCACCAGCCGCTGCGCCAGAATGCAGTTCAGCGCGGAAACGAAGTTGTATGCCTCCACGCCCATGTTCAGAAACCGCCCCAGCACGTCCAGCACATTGTTGGCGTGGACGGTGGTGAAGACCAGGTGCCCGGTGAGCGCCGAGTTGATGGCGATCTGGGCGGTCTCCTGGTCGCGAATTTCGCCCACCATGATCTTATCGGGGTCGTGCCGCAGAATCGAGCGTAAGCCGCGCGCGAAGGTCAGCCCCTTCTTCTCGTTCACCGGAATCTGAGTAATGCCCTTGATCTGATATTCAACGGGATCTTCGATGGTGATGATCTTGTCTTCGTCGTTCTTGATCTCGCTGAGCGCGGCGTACAGCGTAGTGGTCTTGCCCGAGCCCGTGGGACCGGTCACCAGCACCATGCCGTAGGGCTCGGAAATGTAGCGCCGGAATTTCAGCAGGTCGCTCTCGGCGAAGCCCACCACTTCGAGCGACAGTTTGGAGAACTTCTCGCTCATGGACTCTTTATCCAGCACGCGAAGCACGGCGTCTTCGCCGTGGATGGTAGGCATGATGGAGACGCGGAAATCGATCAGCCGCCCCTTGTAGCGCACCCGGAAGCGGCCGTCCTGCGGGACGCGGCGCTCGGCGATATCCAGCTCGCTCATCACCTTGATGCGCGAGAGAATGGTCGTGTGCCAGTCCTTGGCGATGGGCGGCATGGCGTAGTGCAGCACGCCGTCGATGCGGTACTTGATGGCCACTTCCTGGTCCCGCGATTCGATGTGAATATCGCTGGCGCGCCGCTCGAGCGCGTTGAAGATGGTAGTATCGACCAGCTTGATGACCGGCGCGATGTCGCTATCCACGGCAGTGAGCTTGTCGATGGAAAGCGTCTCTTCCGAATTCTCCTCGTCTACGACTACATCCAGGGTGAAGCCTTCGGTAACCTCCTCGAGCACGCGCTGGGACTGTTCGGTCTTCTTCAATAAGTCCGAGATTTGGGAAAGCGTGGCGACCTTGACCCGCAGCTTACGGTTCAGCAGCAGGGCCAGCTCGTCGATCATGTTGAGGTTGCGCGGGTCGGCCAGGGCGATGTCCAGCGTGCCGTTCTGCGCCTTCAGGGGAACGAAATTATAGCGGAACATCAGGTCCACGGGAATGGTTCGGAACAGGTCGTGATCGATGGACCCTTCCCGCAGATCCACGTACTCGCAGCGGTAGCGCTCCGCCATGGACCGCGCCTGCGCGGCTTCCGCGTTACTAGTGTCGACTTTTCGCTCAACGATAGCCATAACTAAGAAGGGTGATGGGTCTTAGGTGATGGGTTATGGCAAACTTTTAAACCGTTTGCGATGAGTACGCCATCGCCCACCACCCAAAACCTATCACCCGTTTTTGAACCGGCACCCATCAACATCCTCATCTAATAGTGTCCGCGAGGGAGAAAATTGGCAGATAAAGCGCGATTAATACAAATGCCACAAAACATCCCATGAAAATCATAATGGCCGGCTCGATCAGCGAGAGGGCCGCGGCCATGCGCGTGTTCACATCCTCTTCGTAAAATTCGGCGACGCTGTTCAGCATTACCGGCAGCGCGCCCGTGGATTCCCCTACTTCAATCATATCGATGGCCAGCGGCGGAAAGATGTTGGTGGACTTGAGCGAGGCCGAAAGCGGCTGCCCCTCGCGCACCATTTTGCCGGCTTTGTCGAGCGCCTTGCGCAACAGCGGGGTGCCCAGCGAATCGGCCGCCGTCTCCAGACCCTGCACCAGCGGAATGCCTCCCGTCAGCAGCGTGCTCAGCACGCGCGAAAACTGCGCCACCTGATACTTCACCCAGATATCGCCCAGCAGCGGCACGCGCAGCTTCACCCGATCGATTTTGGTGCGCGCCGAATCCTTGCGCGACCAGAAACGGTAAAGAAAGAACAGACCAACCATGCCGGCGAAGCAGAACAGAATGTAGTTCCGCGCGGTGGTGCCGATGGCGATCAGAATGAGAGTCACCTCGGGAAGCTTCGCCTGCATGCTGGTGTAAAGCGCGGCGAAGTTCGGCACCACATAGGTGACCAGAAACACCAGCAGGCAAACGGTCAGGAAAACCAGCACCGAAGGGTACATCAGCGAGACCAGGACCTTCTTTCTCACGGCCAGCGAGATCTTCTGGTAGGTGATGAAGCGATCCAGAACTTCCGACAGGCTGCCGCTTTTCTCGCCCGCCATGACGGAGGTGACATAGATCTTGGGGAAAATGCCTTGCATGCGGAAGGCTTCGGAAAGCAGCGTGCCATTGCGCACCTCTTCGCGCACGGCTTTAATGTGCGGCCCCAGTTTGGGATCGGTCAGGCGGTCCGCCAGCAGGTCGAGCGCTTTCAAAATCGGCAGTCCGGCCCGTATCAGGGTCACAAACTGCTGGTTGAAAATCAGGAACTTTTCGATGTTGAGCTTTTTGCGCTTGCCGAACAGACCGCCCGAAATGTCCCCCGTCAGCCCCAGGGCCCGCTTGCCCTTGATCGAGTAGATCAGGAAGCCCTGCTGTGTGAAGCGGTCGCGCAGTTCCCTCTCCGAGCCGGCGTGGGCTACCTGCTGGTGTATCTGGCCACGAGTATCGGCGTATTTGAGGACGAATTCAGCCATTTTATTGGGTGCTCTCCACCAGTTCCGCGCCTTGCGGCATGCGAAACTGGAAAAGCTTGGCTTCGAGCGGCGGATTCAGCTTCTCCTGCTCAAAGTCGAATTCCAGGATGGAGTTGTCAAACCCGGTCACCTGGACGCGGCGGATCTGGGCATCCGGGCCGACCACGAACTCCACCCTGGTGTAAGGCAGGCTATCGGTCTTGGGCTCGGCGACGATGCGGGTGCCGCCGGCCTCAGGCTGCCCCTGAATATTGCGGAATTCCTTATCGAAGTGCAGTTTACCGAGCAAAAAGGCGAGCGGCGCGCGCATGTCGTCGCTCTCCTTGATCTTCATCTTCTCGACCTGGTGGTTGCTGGGCGTATACAGCCAAAGGAATTTGCCATCCGAGACGAACAGCTTGCCTTCGGGCGAGCTATAGTCCCAGCGCATACGGCCCGGTTTGCGCAGCTGGAGCGTGCCGCTTTCCGTCCGGCGAGGCCTTCCCGGTCCCGTATATGCCTCATGAAAAACGACTTGCAGCGTTTGCGCGTGATTGTAACGGGTCTCCACTGCCTGGAGTATGGGGCCCAGATCGGGTGTCGCGGCGCATAGCGACACAGGGAGCAGGCACAGCAATAGCCGAACGGCGCTCACACCAGAGTTGACGCTGATGGCTCGCTGAACGTGCAGCTAAAAGAAGGGTGCCGGGCGCCAAAGCAGGTGATGGCTTATGGCAAACTCTTAAATCGTTTGCGATGAGTACGCCACAACCTAACACCCACAACCCTTGTTATTGCACTTCTACCGTAATGCCCGTCTGGCTGCTGATGACCCCGATCGTCAGAACTACCGGAAGCGCTCCGGAAGCCGCACCCGGCGGAATTTGCGCGTTTACCTGCAACGCTCCGGCCACCAGGCCAGGCGCGGCGCCTACATAAAGGATATTCGCCGGCAGCCCGCCAATCAGCACCGACGCGACCTGGTTCGGAGACGGCAATGGCAGCATTAGGGCGGCAAGTTTGCCATCCACGCCCGGCGGAGTGGTCTGTCCTTCGCCGGTAGCGTAGATCTGGATGACCGCTCCCGGGCTGGTCGGATTACTGGCGGAAACCAGATGGTAGTTGGTGTCCAGGATTGCGCCGGGACCAGTGCCGGAGGCGTTGACGCTGAATATACCCGGAGCGCTCAACGCCACCGGCACGCTCACCGAATTGGAGCTGGCCTGTCCAAACAGAACCTCGACACTCGCGCTCGAAGCACCGGCGAGCTCATAAGGCACGATTGCGTTTACCTGTTCGGCCGAGGCGTAAAGCAGCGGAGCCGGATAGCCATTGAACGTCACCTGGACGTTGGCCAGCGTGGCTCCGAAAATGCCGGAGCTGCTGGGCTGGGCGCTCACGCCCGTGGAAGGCCCCAAGTCACTGCCGAATATCACCACGATCTCGCCCGGCGAGACGGCGCCGCCCAGATAACTTGCGGCGTTGACCACCCGGCTGATGACTGGCAGCGGAGCGGTGACCATCAGGGTGACTGCAACGCTTACCTGGGCAGTCCCGGATCCGGCGCTCAGGACTATTGAGCCGCTGTAAGTGCCGGCTCCCAGATCGGTGGGATTCACCGAAACGGTGAGCGGCGCGGGCGTGTTTCCCGACGCTGGCGAGACTGACAGCCATCCACTGCTCGAAGCGACGGCGGTGAACGGAATGGCGGTGCCGGTGCTCGAGACGGCCAGAACCTGCGGGGCTGGATTGGCATCGCCGGCTTGATAGGTGAACGCGAGCGGATTGGGAGAGGCGGCCAGACCAGGCCCCGAGACCGTCAGAGTCACGCCGAGTGTTAGCGCCGTCCCGCCGGTCGGAGTCACCGTGATCGTGCCGGTGTACGAACCAGCGGCGAGGCCGGCGGGAGTAGTAGTGACGGTCAGGCTGGCACTCCCCGTTCCCGACGTGGGTGTCACCGCGAGCCACGTGCCGCCGCCGCTGGTGCTGGCGCTGGCGGTGAAACTTTGCGATCCGCTGACCTGCAGGGTCTGGGCCGCCGGTGAGGCGCCGCCTTGGACGTATGCAAACGCGAGCGAGCTGGGAGTGACCAGGAACCCGGCGCCGGAGACACTCAAGGTGATTGGCACTTGGGTGACGACACCCGCGCTGGTAGTAAGCAGAACGGTGCCCTGATAGGTCCCGGAAGCCAGGCTGGCTGGATTCGCGGTCACCGTCAGCGGCGTGGCGATGTAGTTGGCGCTGCCGCTTGCCGGCGAGACCGTCAGCCAGGTCCCGCCAGTCACGGTGGTGGCGCTGGCAGTAAAGCTGGTCGACCCGTTAGCCGTTAGCTGGAGGCTCTGGCTCACCGCGGAGCCGCCCGCGGCTGCGCTAAGAGTGAGCGACGTGGGGTTAGCCACGATCGCAGTCCCGCCGGTAACGTCGAGCACCACCGGCACGGTGACTGGAACGGCGCCCGCCCCGACCGGTGTCAGGAAAATGTCCGTAAGGTATATGCCGGCCGGCAGGCTGACGGGATTCAAGGTAAGGCTGACGTTGACCGGCGTGGTAAGGCTTACGCTGGTATCAGTGATCTGTAACCAGGATGGCTGCGTGGCCGATATCGTAAACTCCTGTTGCGGAAGGTTGCTTACGTTCACGCTCAGATACTGGATCGCCGGCGCCGGGTTGCCGCTGACATAGGAGACAACGAACGCGCCCGGACTCGAGACCAGCACGGGATCGGCGGAAACGGTCAAGGTAACCGGGATATCCTGTATCTGGATGCCGACGGTGACTGCAATGTTGCCGGTATAAGTGCCGGCCGTCAGAACGCCCGGTGCGGCCGTCACAGTCACTTGAGCCGGAACGCCGCCGCTGGTGGGCGAGACCGAAAGCCAGCCCCCTCCGGAAGTAACGGTGGTGCTGAAGCCGCTGGTCCCAGACCCGCTGATCAAAAGGCTCTGCGTGGCTGGCTGCGCGCCTTCCGCCTGGGAAACAAACGTTAGCGACGAGGGGTTCGCGGTGGCTGAGACACCGCCGTTCACCAGCAAAGTGACTGGTACGCTCAGCGTTGTGCCATCTCCCGAGGTTACGGTAATGATGCCCGGATAAGTGCCGGCGGTCAAGCCCGATGGCAGGATAGTGACATTCACAGCAGCGGGCAGCGCGCCGCTAATGGAAGTCGTGACGCCATTTATCAGAAGCCAGTTGTTGGTACTGGTGGCTCGGGCGGTATAGGTGTTATTGAGAATGTCGCTGGTGAGGTTCAAGACTTGCGCCGCCGGCGGAGCGCTACCCACCACATAGCTGAAGGAGAGGGACGTGGGACTCGCGGTAAGGTTGGCGGTGGCGCCAGGCTGCAACGTGACCGGAACCGGGATACTTCCGCCGGTCGAAAGACTGATGGTGATGGTCCCGCTGTAAGTACCGGCAGCCAGCGAGCCCGGCGTCGCCGTTACGGTCAGAGTCGCCGGAGTGTAGGGGGAATTGCTGGTCACGCTCAGCCAGGTTCCGCCGGTCGTGGTGCTGGCAGCCGCCGTAAAGCTGACCGACGTGCCACCGGTGGCGGTCACCTCGACGCTTTGGGATGTTGTGCCGGATAACTCGTTGAATATCAAGGACGCCGGAGAAGCTTGCGCCGACAATGAGACGCCGATGCTGAGAGTCACGGGAATGGTCAGTGACGGGAATCCCGCGGCCGAAACGATGATGTTGGCCGTGTACAAGCCCGCCGCGTTCACGATCGAATCGAGCGTGCCGACGCCGATTCCCACAATGATCGTGGGGGAGGAAACAGTGAGAACAAAGAGACCGGCGGGAGTCGCGCCTACGGGCGCCACGGTGGCAGTCAGGGCAGGCGTGACGCCCTTGCTGGCGGTAATGGTTACGACCACCGGTTCGGGGGCTTGTGTGCCGACGGTGTATGAAAAGTTCAAGACGGCGGGGTTGGCTGACAGGGTCTGGGCGGCAACCGGCGTGGCGACCGGCAGAGCCGCAACCAGACATAAGCAGAATTTCAGGCCCAGAGATCCACGGTGATCCATGTCCGTGCTCCTTTGCTCTTAGATAATACCTTAATTGCCGGGCAATTACAGACCGTAATCTGCGATGACACCAACGAACTACTTTAAGATACTGAACAGATTGCTGTAGTCGTCCGTCCATAGCCGGACATGCGGCCCCGGCCCGAGGGGCTCCGCCGCGCCTCGCAGCAGCGGTTTATCGAAGAAATTGCGGTCCGAAGTCACCAGCACCCAGGTGGCTCCGAACACGTCATTGGCTTCGTCCTCCGTGTCGATCACGCGTGCCTCCTTGTGCAGAGACTCGGCGGCCATTTTGACCACGGGCCGCAGATCGAGGTGCTTGTTCGAGACGTGTACGGCAAGCACGGCGTTGGCTTTCAAATGTTGAAAGTACAACACGAAGGCTTCGCGAGTGAGCAAGTGAACGGGAATGGCGTCGCTCGAAAAGGCGTCCACCGCCAGTATGTCGAAGTGCTGAGGCGGTTCGCGCTCGAGTGACAGGCGCGCGTCGCCGAGCGTGACTTCCACGCGGGCCTTGCAGTTCTTGAGGAAGGTAAACTGAGTGGTGGCGATGCGCAGCACCAACGGATTGATATCGTAGATTCTGTAGTAGTCGCCCGTGCGGCCGTAAGCGGCCAGAGTGCCGGTCCCCAGTCCGATCACGCCCACGCGCATCGCGCCGCTCTGCTGCAGTTGGCGGATGGCGCGGCCAACGCCGGTGTTTGGTCCGTAGTAAGTGGTGGGCCGGCCCTGGAAACGGGGATCCAGATACTGCTCGCCGTGCGTGATGGTGCCATGCGTAAGCCTGCGGATGGGCTGGCTGTCGTCATCGTCGGCGGTGCCATCCACAACTTTCAGTCCGCCATAGAAGTTGCGAACCAGCACGCGTACATCTCTGCCGCGCTGGTGGATCAAGAATCCGGTATAGCCGGCGATGGCCAGGGTGAGCACCGCCGCCCCGAGCGGAGCGGGCCGCAACCAGGGGCCCGCCAGGGCGCTCTGCGGATCGGCGCGCAACACCATAAATACCAGGACCATGCAGGCGGCCAATCCCAGCGGCAGCTCATAGAAGCCGGAAAACATGCGCGGGGCGACGATAGCGACGAATACACCGCCCAGCGCGCCGCCCAGCGCGATCATGACGTAAAAGGTAGTCAGCCGGCTGGGATGCGGTTTCAAACGGACCAGCTCCCCGTGGCAAACCATGCAAAAAATAAACAGGCAAGCCGCGAAGAAGGGAATCATGACCTTGATCGCGCCATTCTGGGAATCCGGGTCAAGCGCGTAAGCCATACCGGCGCCCGCCACCGCAAACAGCCCGAGAAACACGTTGCGGCGATACCATCGCGCACCTTCAAAACAGAGTATGAAACTCAGTAAGTACACACTTAGCGGCAGAATCCAGAGAAAAGGAATCGCGGCGATATTTTGAGAGAGATGGTTAGTAATGGCCAGCAACAGAACCGAGGCGCAGGCGGGCAAACCTATCCAGAACAGATAAGTGGATTTCGATGGGCGCTCCGCGGCCCTATCTTCGGCAACCGGCGCGTTGTACGCGTTGCGCACGGAAAACGCAGTTGCGCCGCAAAGCAGGATGAAGGCCCCATAGGCCCACGACCAGCTTATCGCCTGACTGCGCGTGCCCAGCAGCGGCTCGAACAGCACCGGGTAACTCACCAGCGCAAACATCGATCCGGCGTTCGATAGCGCGTACAGCCTGTAAGGGATCGCCCCCTTAAACTGGCGGGCGTACCAAGCCTGTAAGAGCGGACCGGTAGTTGCAAGCAAAAAATACGGCAGGCCCACCGTGGCGGCCAGCAGAAGGAGGATTTGGAAAGTGGGGTCCTCGGAGGCCGTGGGCTTCCACGAAGCCGCCGGCGAGATGGGCAGCGCCGCCACGCTAGCGACTAACAGCAGAATGTGCGCCAGCGCCTGCAAACGCGGCCTCAGCCGGCGATAGAGCCAGTGCGCGTACAGATAACCCAGCAGTAACACCGTCTGAAAAAAAAGCAGACACGCTGTCCAGACGGCAGACGATCCGCCAAACCATGGAAGGATGGTGCGGGCGATAATCGGCTGCACCTGGAATAACAGGAAAGCGCTAACCAGGATAGTCAGGGCGTATAGAAGCATTACTTGTAAGCGGCGATTCCAGTCACTCGCTCTCCTATTACTAACTTGTGTATATGATCCGTTCCCTCGTAGGTCTTCACCGTTTCCAGGTTACAAAGGTGCCGCATGATAGGGTACTCATCCGTGATTCCGTTGGCGCCCAGCAGGTCGCGGCTGAGCCGCGCGCACTCGAGCGCCATGGCCGCGTTGTTCTGCTTGAGCATGGAGATGTGCGCGGGCTCGAGCTTGCCCTGGTCCTTCAGCCGGCCAGCCTGTACCGCCAGTAACTGCGCCTTGGTAATCTCCGTGATCATCCAGGCCAGCTTCTCCTGCACCAGTTGATGCGACGCTATGGGCCGGTCGTCGAACTGTTTCCGCAGGATGGTGTACTGGCGGGCGGTCTCGTAGCAATCCATGGCGGCGCCCACGACGCCCCAGCCGATCCCGAAGCGCGCCTGCGAAAGACACTGCAGCGGGCCCTTCAGCCCCTTCACGCCGGGCAGCATCGCGCAAGACCTCACGCGGCAATCGGCGAAAGACAGGCTGGAGGTCACCGAAGCCCGCATGGACCATTTGCCGTGTATGTCGGAGGTGCTGAAGCCGGGCGTGCCGCGCTCCACCAGAAATCCGCGTATGCCCTCGGCGGCGCGCGCCCACACCACGGCCACGTCGGCCAGGCTACCGTTGGTGATCCACGTTTTCTCGCCGTTCAGGACCCAGTCGTCGCCATCGCGCCGGGCAGTCGCGCGCATGCCCGCCGGGTTCGATCCGAAATCCGGCTCGGTCAATCCGAAACAGCCCACCGCATCGCCCGATTGCAGCCGTGGCAGCCACTTCTGCTTCTGTTCATCGGAGCCGAAGGTGAAAATCGGATACATCACCAGCGCTCCCTGCACGCTGGCAAAGCTGCGCACGCCGGAATCGCCGCGCTCCAGCTCCTGCATGATGAGCCCGTACTCCACGTTGCTCATCCCTGCGCAGCCGTAGCCTTCCAGGTTGGCGCCGAAGAAGCCCAGGCGGCCCATTTCAGGGATCAGCTCGCCGGGGAAACGCGCCTCGCGATAGCAATCGCGAATGGCCGGCAGCACGCGCTCATCCACGAATTGCCGCGCCGTCTGCCGCACCAGCAGCTCCTGCTCGTTGAACAGAGAATCGACGCAAAGGTAGTCCACTCCGCGGAACGCCATATAATCAAGCCTATCATTCCATGTTTTCCGACCGATTTCACTGGGACCTTGAACCCAACCGTCTGGCGCGCCTGCTGCGGGACAAGCGCCGCGCTGGAGTCCCGATCCTGGATCTGACCGAGTCTAACCCCACGCGCGCGGGCCTGTCGTATCCGCGCGAGATCGTAGACTCGCTGGCCGACCCGCGCGCGCTGACTTACGATCCGCAGCCTTGTGGATCTATCGAGGCGCGCGAAGCAGTCTGCCGGTATTACGCCGATCGTGGACACGCCGTCGAGCCGGACCGCGTTCTGCTGACCGCCAGCACCAGCGAAGCGTACGCCTATCTGTTCAAGCTGCTGGCCAACCCTGGCGATGAAGTCCTGGCGCCGCGGCCGTCCTACCCGCTGTTCGAATTCCTGGCCGCCATGGAATCGCTGCGCGTGGCGCCGTATCCGCTGGTATATCACGGCGGCTGGTCGATCGATTGCGAGGCGCTGGCCGCCGCCGTGACGGACCGCACGCGCGCCATCATTCTGGTGAACCCGAATAATCCCACGGGATCGTTTCTCAAGCGGGACGAGCTGCGATTTCTTACCGGGCTGTGCCAGGCGTGCGGGCTGGCGCTCATCTCGGACGAAGTCTTCGCCGACTACGCTTTCGCCTGGGACGCCGGCCGCGTGCATACCCTGGCAGGTAGCTCGGAGACGTTGGCATTTTCGATGAGTGGGCTCTCCAAGATTGCCGGGCTGCCGCAGATGAAGCTGGGCTGGATCGTGATTGCCGGACCCGCGGCACTGCGCGCCGAGGCGCAGGAAAAGCTCGAGCTGATCGCCGATACGTATCTTTCAGTGGGAACACCGGTACAGCATGCGGCCCCGCGCCTGCTGGAGCTGGGGCAAGCCGTGCAGGCGCAGATCGCGAGCCGTGTGCGCGGCAACCTGGACCTGCTGCGATCGGCCATCGGCGCGGAGTCTGCGTGCCGCGTGCTGGCGGTGGAGGGCGGCTGGTGCGCAACATTGCAGGTACCGCGCGTCCGCAAGGAAGAGGAGTGGGCGCTGGAACTGCTGGGCGAGGATAACGTGCTGGTGCAGCCCGGCTTCTTTTACGATTTCGAATCCGAGGCTTTCCTGGTGGTCAGTTTGTTGACTGAGCCGGAGATGTTTCGGGAGGGCTCCGGCCGTTTGCTGGCGCGTGTAGACCGGTTTTGACGGTACTTAACGACCCCTCGCGGCCCGGTCCAGCCCTTCAATGATCTCGCGGAAACGCTGTTCAATTGTAGCGGCTGCTTTGATTGGAAACTCCAGTTCAATCGCCATGGTCTCCAGTTCAGGCCGCCACTCTCCGGGCATGACGAATACCGGTGGGAATGCGTGTGTGGCCCGCTCATCGAAAACACGGCGCGCCGCTTCGGCGGTTTCGGAGTAGTTCAGCTCCCCAAGCGCGTCGATCAGCAGAATGTCCAGCACGTCCCGCGCCCGTCCGGTTGCCGTGGGACCCGTGCAAGCATGAAGCTTCTGGGCCACCTGGTCGGCGAGACCCAGGCACCGAATGGGCGAAGTCACTGGAATTCCCAGTTCTGCAAGACCCTGAACATGTGGGTCAATCAGGTCGATGTGGCCCGGCTTGGCGGGTCCGAGATCGACCTCGATTGTCTGCCACGAGCGCGTTCGATACTGGACGGCAACCTCAGCGCGAACCGTGTCCGCCTGTTCCATGTCCCGAATACGGGACTTGAGTCGAAATGTAAACTGGTCGAAACCCAGACGCAAGACATCCGACAGCGTCTGTATCCGGCTCGTGCGACTACCTTCGATCCCCAGATCGAGGTCCCTTGTCGCACGAGCGCGTTGTGCGAAGCGCAGTTCCATCGCGACACCACCCTTGAGATAGTAGGCGCCTAGGATGCCTTCCCGCACTGCTCTTTCGAGAACACCGCACAACGCCAGAAAAGAAACCCAGCGCCGAAGACGCTCCTGATCGATGCCGTGTTTTCGAGCTACACTAGCGAGTCGCTTCTCCAACCGCTCAGTCGGTTTCGGATTGGAACTCATGGGATCGCCGGTTCCATTTCGCTCCGGGAGGCACGAAGTGCCTTCACATACCCGTCAATCCGCCGGCGGAGCCGCTTCGCCTCGGAGTCTCTAATGAATCCTTCGCGGCGCGCGCCGGAGATTGCCTGGCGGATCACGTCGATGCGCCCGCCCGAATTGAGAAGATCCGCGATGGTCCTAGCGATCGTCGTGATCGGCATTCCTTCATGGATGGTCACGTCCTCGGGCCTGAGGTCTTCGCGATGCACGACAACACCCTTGGGCTTCTGCCGCCTCAACCGTGCGGTTTTCGGTACGGTTAGGTGAATCAAGTGGGGATTCGCGTCTGAGATCTCGTACGCTGCGAGAGCCGTTGCGTGCGAAATGGCGACCCGTTCTGGGCCGCGGTTGGCCTTCACCCAAAGAACAGCCTCGCGGTATTGGGCGAAACGGCCTGGCGTGAGATAGGGGACGCGATAAACGCCGCGAGAGATTCGTTCGATCCGGCCGCGCTGTACAAGGCGGGCTAAGACCGAGTCTGTGAAACCGGCCCGCCTGGCATGGTCAGCCGCCACCAGGCCATCATTTTCCTCGGCAAGTGACAGAAGTTCGGCAAAGCGGGATCGCGGCACAATTTGATTTTCCCCGGTCCAGAACGATATGTCAATACCATTCCATGTTGGAACTATATTGACATACGAGCAAAAGCCCGATCGAGAGCACTAAACCGTTCTTAATTAAGACGAGCGGCGATGCCGCCGGCGGTTGCCCAGACCTTCAGCAATCATGGCGGTGACCAGCGTATTCAGACTTACGCCCTCTCGCCTCGCCCGCTCCACCAGTCGTGCGTGAAGGGTTTTGGGAACTCGTTGTCTCCACTTGCCGCTGGCGGCGGCGAAGGCGCCTGGCGCAGGAACCGGATCGCCAAATTCCTTGAGCGTCAGCAGGCTGCACCTCAGAGCGTCGCCGTCCGACATGCAGCCGGGAACGTCGGGAAATTCGATCAAGTACCCCCCGCCCTCGTCACCAGTGAGCGGGCGAATGCTGAACGGGTAATCTCAGAGTATCTTTCATTCCGGTCGGTAAGCTCCTACAAACACGTGGCCGCATTTCCGAGCCGCGTGCGTCAGCGAGCGGTTTCGTGCTATCGGTCCGGGCAAGTGCCCGTATCGAAAATCGCATTAATCCCGCAAGTAGAAGTAATCATCTTCCGCCCCGAGTGGGCCACGCCCGGCACAAACCACATGCGCTGGCTCCAGCCCGACGGGTGACGCGCGTGCAGATAGGCGAAATATGCCCGCCCCCGGACGAAGCGCGTGCGCCCCTGAGCTTCGGCGCCGCACGAAGTATCGAGATCCTTCTGATGGGGATCGATGTCGGCGTCGCCAAGCAGGTAGATTACGTCCCGCTGAGCATACTGCGCCTCAAGCTGCGCCCATGTATTGGCGCCATCCGCCTTGACGTAAGCAGGCGGATCGATGGGACCGTATTTCCAACGATTGAAATCCCGGCAGGTCGCGCTACGGAACGGCGCCGGCCTTTCGTCCGAAAAATAAAGATAGGACGACGGATTGGCAATGACATAGCGCAGATGGATTCCGGCGCTCGCGAGGGCGGCAGCCGCTTTGCCGACCACCGCGTATCGCTGGACCAGTTGGCCGCCGCCCGAGTGCCCAACGAACACCACGGTCTTGAGATCGGGAAAAAGCGAGCGATCGGCCAGCCGCGCAAGGACAGCATCGACGACATCATACGAACTGATGGGCATTGGCGCGACCGCCGCAGCGCCGGCTTCCCATGCGGCTCGCCGCCAGCGCAGAACATCCGCCGGAAGACGATTCGCCCGAATGTCTTCCTCATCGAGGAATTGCGGGGCGATCAGGATGCTATCGCGCGCGGCCGAACCGGCCTGTTCCGCGGCTTCCTGGAGCGAGCGGTAGTAGCCATTAACATCGCGTCCGATACCGTGAAAGATGATTACAGCGCGGCTGATGCGAGGCTGGGGCTTAGACCAATCGAGTGAGATGGCCAAAGGCTCGCTGGCCGCGCCGCGCGCCGCGGAGATGCGGAAAGCCTGACTGGCGACGACCGCCGCAGGCCGCTCGGCGGCGACCAAGACAGCGGTCAGGCACCCGCACACCGCGCCGGCCACGATCATCCGAAAGAACCGCATCACGCGTGATTGTAAACCATCGACGCCCAGCCGTCTGCTAAACTGAAGACTAACCTCCCCAACAGTTAACATGAAATTTGGCGTGATTGTCTTCCCCGGCAGCAATTGCGACCACGATGCGTGGTACGCCATCAACCGCAACCTGGGCCAACCGGCCGAATTCATCTGGCACGATTCGCACTCGCTCGGCGATATCGATGCCGTCATCCTCCCCGGCGGCTTCGCCTTTGGCGATTATCTGCGATGCGGCGCCATCGCCAAGTTCTCGCCGGTCATGGGGGCGGTCCGCAAGTTCGCAGCGGATGGCGGCCTGGTGCTGGGCATATGCAATGGCTTCCAGATCCTGGTCGAAGCCGGGCTGCTGCCGGGTGCGCTCATACGCAACCGCAATCTGAAGTTCATCTGCCGCGAAGTGGGCTTGCGCACCGCAACGCTCGATTCGCCCTTCACCGGCTTCGCGCAACCCGGCCAGATCCTGCGCATGCCCATCGCCCACGGGGAGGGCTGCTATATCGCCGACGAGCGCACGCTCGACGAACTGGAGGCCGAAGATCGCATCGCCTTCCGCTATGTCGAAAACCCCAACGGCTCCCTGCGCGACATCGCCGGCATCCTCAATGCGCGCCGCAACGTGTTGGGCTTGATGCCGCATCCCGAGCGCGCCGCCGAGCCGCTGATGGGCTCGAGCGATGGTCTGGTGATCTTCCGCTCCCTGGTGGCAGCCTTTGAAGTCGCGGCCGTATGAGCAGCATGAGCAGCATGGCCATCACCCCGGACCTGGTCGCCCAGCACCAGCTCACTGAATCCGAATACCGGAAGATCGTATCCATTCTTGGCCGCGAGCCGAGCTACACCGAGCTGGGCATCTTCAGCGTCATGTGGAGCGAGCATTGCTCCTACAAGAGCTCCCGCCTGCACCTGAAAAAGCTCCCCACACGCGGCAAACTGGTGGTGCAGGGCCCCGGTGAAAACGCCGGTATCGTCGATGTGGGCGGCGGCTATGTGATCGCCTTCAAAATCGAATCCCACAACCATCCCAGTTTCATCGAGCCGTTCCAGGGCGCCGCCACGGGCGTCGGCGGCATTTTGCGCGACATCTTCACCATGGGCGCGCGTCCCATTGCGGTCCTCGATTCGCTGCGCTTCGGCCCGCTCGACGATTCGCCGGCCGGCCCGCGCAACCGCCGCATCCTGCAGGGAGTGGTGGCCGGCATCGCGCACTACGGCAACTGCTTCGGCGTACCCACGGTGGGCGGCGAGTGCCTCTTCGAGCCCTGCTATAACGGCAACCCGCTGGTGAATGTCTTCGCTCTCGGCGTAGCCAAAAAGGACGATATCTTTTACGCGAGCGCCGCCGGCGTCGGCAACCCGGTAATCTACGTGGGCGCCAAGACCGGCCGTGACGGCATACACGGCGCATCCATGGCCTCGGCCGAATTCACCGAGGAGTCCAAACAGAAGCGGCCGAACGTGCAGGTGGGCGATCCCTTCCTCGAAAAACTGCTGCTCGAAGCTTGCCTCGAAGCCATGCAGACCGGCGCCATCGTGGGCATACAGGATATGGGCGCGGCCGGCCTCACCTGTTCCACCTGCGAAATGGGCAGCCGCGGCGGCACGGGCATCGAGATCGAGTTGGATCTGGTCCCGCAGCGCGAAACCGGCATGACGGCATACGACATCATGCTCTCCGAATCGCAGGAGCGCATGCTGCTGGTCGCCGAGAAAGGCCGCGAGGAAGAGGTTTTCCAGGTCTTCCGCAAGTGGGGCCTGGACGCCGTCACCATCGGAAGAGTCACCGCGGATGGTCTCCTGCGCGTGAAGCAGCACGGCAGAGTCGCCGCCGAGATTCCCAACCGCGAGCTGGCCGACGAAGCCCCGCTCTACGATCGTCCGCACATTCCGCCGCCTACTCGACCGCTCGCCCCGCCGCCCTCTCGCTCGCTTCCGCCGGATCCGCAAACCGCCCTTACCACCCTGCTCGCTTCTTCCGACATCTGCTCTAAGCGTTACATCTGGGAGCAGTACGATTACCAGGTCCGCACTAACACCATCGCCGGGCCAAGTGCCGACGCCGCCATCGTGCGCATCAAGGAAAACGGCATTTCCGTGGCCCTGTCGCTCGATGGCAACGGCCGCTATTGCTATCTCTCGCCGCGCGAAGGCGCCATGCTGGCGGTGGCCGAATGCTGCCGCAATCTCGCCACCGCGGGCGCGCTGCCGGTGGCCGCCACCAACTGTCTGAATTTCGGCAATCCCGAGCGTCCCGAGATCATGGGCCAGCTCGTCGCCGCCATCGAAGGCATGAGCGAGGCCTGCCGCTTCTTCGAGACCCCCATCACCGGCGGCAACGTGAGCCTCTATAACGAAACTCTGGGCGAAGGCATCTATCCCACGGTAGTCATCGGCGTGGTAGGGCTGCTGAAGACGGCCGCGCCGGTGACCAGGAATTTCAAGGCTCCCGGCCACGCGATCGTGCTGCTGGGAGGTTTGGGCCATTGCGACGAGGCCCGTTTCGGCGGCACCGAATACGCCAAGGTAATTCTCCAACAACTGTGGGGCCTGCCTCCGGCTCTCGATATGGATTACGAAAAGCGCGTGCAGGCGGCCATGCGCGAGATCGCCGCAGCGGGCCTGGCCGAATCCGCGCACGACCTTAGTGATGGCGGCCTCGCGGTAGCCGCCGCCGAATGCTGCCTCGGCTCCGGGGGCGCCGGCGCAGCTCTCGCATTCGATTCCGATCTCGCGCCCGAGTTGCTGCTATTCCACGAAGGCCCGTCCCGCATTCTGCTTTCGACATCGAACCCGGATGCCGTAGCCGCGATCGCCGGCCGCCATGGAGTCGAGTCGCTCGCAGCCGGCGTTACAATTGAATCGGGACTTGAGATTCGCAACCGGAACTCGCCACTTCTTTCTGTTAGCATGGACAGCCTCAGGACGATCTACGAGGGATCGCTCGAAAGCCAGCTGCGGTCATAACTATGAATGACAAGTTTCATGAGGAGTGCGGCGTCTTTGCCGTTTACGGCCATCCCGAGGCCTCCAAGATGGCTTATCTGGGCCTCTATGCGCTGCAGCATCGTGGTCAGGAGAGCGCTGGGATCTGCACCAGCGACGGCAGCGAGATCTACGGCCAAAAATCGATGGGGCACGTCGCCGATATCTTCACCAATCAGGTTTTGAGCGAGCTGCCCGGCAAGCTGGCCATCGGCCACACGCGCTACTCGACGGCCGGCGACACCGTGCTCATGAACGCGCAGCCCTTCTCGGTGGCCTGCAACAAGGGCCGCGTCGCGGTGGCCCACAACGGCAACATCACCAACGCCACCGAATTGCGCGCGGAGCTGGAGCGGCGCGGCTCGATCTTCCAGGCCAACAGCGATACCGAAGTGATCCTGCACCTGGTGGCGCACTCCTCCGAACGCACCCTGGAAGGCGCGCTGCGCGACGCGCTGCTGCAGATCGAAGGAGCTTTTTCGCTGGTGTGCCTGGCCGAAGACCGCATTATCGTGGCCCGCGACCCGTACGGCTTCCGCCCTTTGGCCATGGGCCAGATGGATTTGAACGGCCACGTCTGCTACGTTTTCGCTTCGGAGACCTGCGCCTTCGACCTCATCAGCGCCGTATACCTGTGCGATGTAGATCCGGGTGAAATGATCATCGTCGGCCCGGCAGGCGTCAGCCGCGAGCGCTACTCGCCGGAACGGCCGCGCGCGCAATGCGCCTTCGAGCACGTGTATTTCTCGCGTCCGGATTCAATCGTCTTCGGACGCCCCGTGCAGCAATCGCGCGAAATGCTGGGCCGCCTGCTGGCCCGCGAATGCCCCGCCGATGCCGACTTGGTCGTGCCCGTGCCGGACTCCGGTGTAGCCGCGGCGTTGGGCTACTCGGGCGAATCGGGGCTGCCTTTCCGCCATGCGCTCATTCGCAATCACTATGTGGGCCGGACGTTTATCGAGCCGTCCCAGGCCATCCGCGATTTCGGCGTCAAGCTCAAGCTGAACCCGGTGCGTCACCTGCTCGAGGGCAGGCGCGTGGTGCTGGTGGACGATTCCATTGTGCGCGGCACCACCAGCCGTAAGATCGTGCGCATGGTGCGACAGGCCGGCGCGCGCGAAGTGCATTTGCGCGTTTCCTGCCCGCCTACCATCTCGCCGTGTTTCTACGGCGTCGATACGCCCACCAAGAGCGAGCTGATCGCCTCCAACAACAACGTGGAAGCTATCCGGCGTTTTGTCGAAGCTGATACGCTCGGGTATCTCTCGCTGGGAGGGCTGCGCCGGGCTGTCGGCGACGAGGAAAAACACGAATATTGTTACGCCTGTTACACCGGCGATTACCCCACCGAGCTGATCAACATCGAGCAGCTAATCGGCGCTTCCGCGAAGCTTGGCCTTCGCGGCCGGTGAACGTACGCCGCACATTTTCAATGGACGTCTCCAGAACTCCCCGTCCAGTCATCCAGGTTCTCGGTATCCGCAAGACCTACGGCGCGACGGTGGCCGTCTCCGAGGTTTCGTTTGAAGTTAACGAGGGTGAAATCTTCGGCTTGATCGGACCCAACGGCGCGGGGAAGACTACCACCATGGAGTGCGTCGAAGGAGTGCGCCGGCCGGACCGCGGCGCCATTTCGATCCTGGGACTGGATCCGTTCCGCGACGTATATCAGTTACAGAACCGGATTGGCGTGCAGCTCCAACAGGCGCAGCTCCAGAAGAGAATCAAGGTTTGGGAGGCGGTGGATCTGTGGGCGTCGCTCTACACCAATGCGGTGGACGGCGATCGGCTGCTGGAACAACTCGGGCTCGCGAGCAAACGGAGCGCCTGGTTCATGACCCTTTCAGGCGGCCAGAAGCAGCGGCTGTTCATCGCCCTGGCGCTGATCAACGATCCGGAAGTCGTGTTTCTGGATGAGCTGACCACCGGGCTCGATCCTCAATCGCGGCGGGCGATCTGGGAACTGGTGCGCGGCATCCGCGATCGCGGTAAGACGGTCTTTATGACCACTCATCTCATGGAGGAAGCCGAACGGTTGTGCGATCGCGTGGCGATCATCGAGCATGGAAAGATTATCGACATCGGCAGCCCTGAGGAATTGGTGCGGCGGCATTGCCCCACGCGAACCGTCCTGTTGGCCACCGACAGCGCGCTCGCCGAAGAAGGGCTGCGCAGCATCCCCTCGGTGGAGATCGTGACGCGCCGAGACTCGCGATTCACCATTCAGGGGCAGGGCGACGACTTCGTGACTGAGGTGATCCAGTGTCTGTCCGAGAACCGCATCAGAGTTACCGATTTTCGCACCGTGCTGCCCAGTTTGGAAGACGTCTTTCTGAAGCTGACCGGCCACTCCATTCGCGATTAGCGTAGAAGCGACAAATAATGTTCCGCGGACTTTGGAAACTAACCTGGCTGGAGATCAAGATCTTCCTGCGCGAGCCGCTCGGGGCGTTCGGGTCGATCATCTTTCCAGTCCTGGTATTCGTCGTGGTGGGCCGGCTGTCAGGCGGCGGGCTCATGCCGGGCGCCATGGCTGCTCGCGGGTTCGTGCGCGTCGGACTGCCGGTTCTCGTGGCCGTGCTGATCGCACTCAACAGCGTGTTGTCGCTAGTCACGATCATCTCGATTTATCGTGAGGGCGGCATCCTCAGACGGCTCCGTGCCACCCCGCTCCGCCCGCATACGATCCTCACCGCTCACGTGCTGGTCAAGCTGGCGCTGACGCTGGTCACCATGGCCTTGATGGTGCTGGTGGGCAAGCGCTATTACCCGATCCATGTGGATGTTCCCATTTTCGGCTTTGCGATGGCCCTGCTGATCAGCACGTGGAGCATTCTGTCGATCGGTTTTCTGATTGCGAGCATCGTGCCGACGGCCCGTTTCGCGCAGCCCATCGGCGCGGCCATCCTATATCCGATGTTGGGCCTGTGCGGGCTGTTCGTGCCGCTGCAATCGCTGCCGCCCGCGCTGCAAGTCGTGGCGCGAATGCTGCCGCTGACCTACGCGGTATCGCTGCTCCAGGGGATCTGGAAAGGTGAGGCGTGGTCGGCGCACCTTGGCGATGTCGCGGCTCTCGTGGTCGTATTTGCGGTTTGCACGGCGCTCTCGGCAAAGGTGTTCCGCTGGGAGTAGTGGCGCCTGTGCCATAGTAAGAGAGGGGAAAGATCCGATCTATGGCCACCCTCGGGCGGCATGCAGGTCCGCCGGCTCCGCTGCGCGCCTCCGTTGCGGAACCGTCCCTAGCCGAGCGCGCGCGCACCCTGGCGCACCTCGGGCGGATCGGCAGCCTGGCTACGCACTCGCGCAAACAGCCCGGCTTCCCCTTCGGTTCGGTGATGCCCTATGCGGCCGACAACGCCGGCCGGCCGGTTTTTCTCATCAGCAGTATGGCCATGCACACGCAGAATCTGAAAGCGGACGCGCGTGCCAGCCTGCTGGTCATGCAGGATGGCGAGGGCGACCCGCTGGGCGCCGCGCGGGTCACGCTGATGGGCGAGGCTCTGCCCGTTGCCGCCACCGAAACCGGCGCGGCGCGGGACCTGTACCTCTCCCGGTATGAGGGCGCCCGCCATTGGGTGGATTTTGAGGATTTCGGTTTTTACCGGATGCAACCGGCCGATGTCTACTTCATTGGCGGGTTCGGTGTGATGGGCTGGGTTACGGCGGAGGAGTATCTCGGCGCTACGCCCGATCCGCTGGCGGAATCCGCCGCCGGAATTCTGCGTCATATGAATCAGGATCACGCCGAAGCGCTGCTGCTGGTGGCGCGCGCGGCCGGAGAATCGGATGCGGAGCTGGCTACTATGACCGCCCTCGACCGCTTGGGATTTCACGTCCGCCTGCGCGGCGGCGAACGCGTGTATGGGGCCAGGATCGGTTTTCCGCGCGAGGTCCGCACGGCCGCGGAAGTACGCACCGTGCTCATCGAAATGGTCCAAAGTGCGCGGGCAGCTCGATAAAAGCTTGCGCAAGGTTCGCGAAACTTTTAAGATAACAATGTGGTGATACTCCGAATTGGAGGGAGCTGAAGGGATGATTTATTCTCGGTCGGCCGAATATGCCATCCGGGCGTTCGTGCACCTGGCCCAGGTGCCGGAAGGCAAATATGCGATGGTCAAGAACATCGCGGAGCAGGAAGATATCCCAGCACACTTTCTGGCGAAGATCCTGCAGCAGCTTGCCAGGAAGGGGCTGTTGCGCTCCAGCAAAGGCCCTACGGGAGGGTTCGCGCTGCGCGTACCGGCCGGCGAAGTGAAGCTTTGGGATATCGTTGAGGCGCTCGACGGAATGTCGCAGTACACCGCCTGCGCCAGCGGCCTGTCGGAATGCTCCGACGATATGCCTTGCTCCATGCACGATAGCTGGGTGGCCCTCCGAACGCGTATCATAGATTATTTGGAGCGGAATACGATCGCCGACCTGGTGAAGGCTCTGGAGCTGAAGCGCAAATCCCTGGCCAAGCCGCGCAAGCCCAGGCGCGCGGTGGCCGCCCGCAGATAATTGTAATCCAATATAAATAGGAGGGTGCCCAAATGGGCCAATCAGTCCTGGTCCCCATGGTGGTGGAGCAGACGTCGCGTGGGGAACGCGCCTACGATATCTACTCCCGATTATTGAAAGAGAACATCATATTCCTGGGAACGCCGATTGACGACAACGTCGCCAATCTGGTGATCGCCCAATTGCTTTTCCTGGAGGCGGAGGATCCGGAAAAGGACATATCCATCTACATCAACTCGCCGGGCGGCTCCATTACCGCCGGACTGGCCATTCTGGATACCATGGATTTCATCCGGCCCGACATCGTCACCATCTGCGTGGGGCAGGCCGCTTCCATGGCTGCCGTTCTGCTGGCGAAAGGGACCAAAGGCAAGCGCTTCAGCCTGCCCAATTCGCGGATCATGATCCACCAGCCGTCCATGCAGGGATTGGCGGGCCAGGCGGCGGATATCGACATCTACGCCAAAGAGATTTTGCGCATGCGCGAGACGCTGAACGGCCTGCTGGCCGGGGCCACCGGGCAGCCCGTGGACCGTGTTGCACGGGATGTGGATCGCGACTACATCATGAGTCCCGAACAGGGGGTCGAGTACGGCATGATCGACCGGGTGATCGCCAGCCGGGAGCTGGTGCCGGTCGCCGTACCCAAGTAGTCTGAAAGTCAAACACAGCGGCGTAAGATCGTCCTTGATACCATGAAGGCAGGGACGATTTCTTATGACGGTGATCGAGCTTCCCGATGAACAGGCGGCGGCGCTGAAAGCGAAAGCGAATGCGGCTGGCCTTACCCTTGAGGCGTGGCTCACGCAGTTGGCGGACGCGGAACGCGAACCGCCGGCCGCCGCGCGTCCCCTTCAGACGGCCGCGGATATCGTTCTCGACTGCATGCGCGATGTCCCGGTCGAAGTCATGCCCTCCCAGCCCCAAGACGGCGCCAGCCAGCACGACCACTACATTTACGGCTGGCCCAAGCGAGAGGCATGACCGCTCTTTTCGCCGATACGTTCTATTGGGTTGCTCTGGCAGATTCTTCCGATAGCGCGCACCAGCGGGCCTTGACCATCACCGCCGAGCGAGCTGCCTCGGCGATCGTCACCACCGATGAAGTATTGGGCGAGTACCTCACGTTTTTCGCTTCCGCGTCCGAGACGCTACGCCGTCGGGCGGCCACCAGCGTAAAGCGGATTCTCGCCAATCCCGTTATTCGGGTGATCCCACAAAGCCGCTCTTCTTTTCTGGCCGGCCTCGATCTTTACAGCCAGCGGCCCGACAAGAGTTACAGCCTGGTCGATTGCATTTCCATGCAGACCATGCACAAGGAAGGGCTGACCGAAGCGCTCACCAATGACCGGGACTTCGAGCAGGCGGGTTTTCGCGCGCTGTTTCGCGATTCGTAAACCAATTCCATGCCACCGCCGTATTACACATGCCGTTCATGCCGGCCCTGATCGAGTTCGAGCGCGTCTCCGTAATGCGCGGCGGCAAAATCGTGCTGCACGAAGTCAGCCTGCGCATCGAGGCAGGAGAGCACGTGGCTATCCTGGGCCCCAACGGCTGCGGAAAATCCACGCTGATCAAAACCATCGCGCGGGAGTGCTATCCGCTGGCGCGTGAAGGCTCGCGCATGGCGCTGTTCGGAAAGGAGCGCTGGAATATTTTCGACCTGCGCCCGCTGCTGGGGCTGGTGTCCAACGACCTGATGGCATTGTGTACGCGGGAGATCACCGGGCGAGAAGCGGTAATATCGGGATTCTTCGGCAGCATTGGCGTGCAGCCCTATCAGCGCATCACGCCGGAGATCGAGCGCCAGGCCGTGGAGATATTGGCGCTGCTCGATATCGCGCATCTCGCCGAGCGGTCCATCGACGAAATGTCCTCGGGCGAAGCGCGGCGCGTGCTGTTGGCGCGGGCACTGGTACACCATCCGCGCGCGCTGGTGCTCGACGAGCCCAGCAACAGCCTGGATGTTTCCGCCCAGCACGAGCTGCGCGAGATTCTGCGAAAGCTGGCGCGCTCGGGTATCGGAATTATCCTGGTGACGCACCACCTGGCCGACATCATCCCCGAGATCGAGCGCGTGATCCTGATGCGCGCTGGGCGCATCGTGGCCGATGGCCGCAAGTCGGAAGTGCTCACCGCCGCCGCGCTGGCCGATCTATTCGGGCTGCCCGTGGATCTCGCCCGGCGCGACGGCTATTATCATCTCTGGTGACTGATCCAGTAACTATGACTGTTCGTCCGCTGATGGCCCGTAGATGGCCGGTACCGGCACGTCGTTGAGGCGCAGATAGACGGTGAGCTGGCCGCGATGGTGGATGATGTGGTTCATAATCATGCCACGCACGCAGGCTATGCGCGGCATGCTGAATATCGTTTGCCCCCCGGCCAGCAGCGACCAGGACGCCATAAACTGATCGTCGGTCGCGCCGGCGATGGCCGCGCGCGCATTCGCGGCATTCTTGTCAAACCGCTCCAGCAGTTCCTTGCGAGTGGCCACCGGCTCTTCCTTGTAAGGTGGGGCGCCGGGCGGCGAAATGTCAAAGGAATCCTTCGTGATGGTGTCGACCGCCCAACCTGTCATGTTGGCGATATGGGTCGCGAGTGAGGCCATGCTGAAAGACTTGCCGTGGGGCTTCCAACCGTACTTATCCTCCGGGCACCGCTCCAGAACCTTGCGGGTGTTGGCCATTTCCTGATCGAATTCGGGCAATAGAGCATCTTTGATAGGCATTAAATCCTCCACGGGTTAGTTTCGCTTTTTATTCGCCAAGCGTCAAGCAGAAAATTGTTAAATCTTAGCGTCGCTGGCACTTCGGGCAGTAGTGCGTCCCGCGCTGCGCCACCAGGGTACGGCGGATAGTCGCGCCGCAGGTCAGGCAGGGCTCGCCGGTGCGCTGGTAGACGCGATGCTCGAACTGGAAGAACCCCCGGCGGCCCTCGGCGTCGACATAGTCGGAGATCGACGAGCCACCCTTGGCGATGGCTTGGGTAAGCACTTCCACCATGGCCTGGTGCAATCGTCCAACGCGTTCTCCGCGCAAGCGCGCCGCGATGGCCAGCGGATGTATGCCTGCCCGGAACAGAGTCTCGTCGGCGTAGATGTTCCCCAGGCCCCGGACGAAGCGCTGATCGAGCAGCACCGACTTGATGCGCGCTTTGCGCCGCTTGAGCAGCCGGGCAAACTCCGCGAGCGTCACCTCGAGCGGCTCCGGACCGAGCCTCTCGACACGGGCCGGCAGTCCGCGGCTGACCTCCAGCTTTCCGAACTGCCGCTGGTCTTCATAGCGCAACACGCCGCGATCGAGGTTGAAGACCGCATGAGTATGGCGTCCGGGCGCGCCACCGAGCAGCAGCTTGCCGGTCATACCGAGATGTACGGTGAGGCATTGCCCGGCGTCCAGCTCAATGACAATGAACTTGCCGCGCCGCTGGATCGCTCGAATGCGCCGGCCGGCCAACGCCGCGCTCATCTGGTCGGCATCCCCGCTCAGGACCCGCGCGCAGTGGAATTCGGCGGACAAGATGCGCCTGCCCACCACACGGGCGATGGATCGCGCTACGGTTTCGACTTCCGGCAGTTCAGGCACGTTAGGGGAGCTCGATCAGGATGTCGTCGCCGGCCACCCGCACTTCAAATGTGGGGACTTGCTGGGTGGGATCGAAATCGTTCGCCCCGGTAGCGCAGTCCCACTGCCAGGCGTGCCAGGGACACATGAGATAGTTGCCGTGGATGGCGCCTTGTCCTAACGGACCGCCGCGATGCGGGCACGTTCCGGCAAGCGCGGTGACGCGTCCGGCAACGTTGCAGATAGCGTAGAACGCGTCCCCCACGGTGACTTCGGTGACGGAATCGGCGGGCAGTTGGGAGAGCTGTGCAACTTTGACCAGGGGCATTTCTTCAGGCACCCGAGACGAGGATAGCACGGTGCCGGCGGGAGTTCGTGAGAAGCTTGCAGGGGCGGACCCAACGCTGGGTTGAAGCCCCGCCCTGCGTAGTAATTTGTCACCGGTTAAAGTAGGCGGGGAAGCACCCATGGGTTTAAACACGGTCCAGGAAATTGAACGAGCTATCGGTACGCTCACACCGCGGGAGCTGGAAGGTGAAGAGCAATCCGCAACATCCTTCATTGCAATTCAAGAAACTGAAAGAGCGCCACGGCCACGAAATCTGGTCAGCCCGTGTCACGTTAAACTATCGCGCTCTCGCTAATTAAACGGTCGGATGGATACCTATGGTTCCGGATAGGCGACCACCAGACTCACGGCTCTCTGATCTCTTAAAGTGCCCCCACGCGCCAGCGTTCTACAGCGGGCGGTTCTGCATCGCTTTGCACACATCGGACTAGAAGGGAACGTGCGATGCTACATTCAATGAGGATCAGGCTGATCTGCGCCGATTACAGCTTCGAGACAGGCTGCGCCCTGCTTCTTCCGGAATCGCTTCGCCTCTGGCTCGCAGCTGCCAGCGGCGAGCTCGGCACGTTATGCGAGAATAATATTCAATATCCCGAACCGGGGGTGAGGACGGGCCGGCTCTGGCTCACACTTTGCGATACGCTGATCCGGCGCAGATCGGACGGGCTGAGTCTCCAGGTCGGGTCGCTCCTGCTCCCGGAGGCAGTTACCATAACCGAGGCGGACGCCGCCCGGGGCGAGACCGAGGTGGCCGTGGATCTCGGCCCTTCCTTCAGAATCACGCAGATCGATCGTCAAGGGAGGCCAGTTCCGAATTCCGAAGTGTCCCGCACGCCGGTGTCGTTCCCAAGCGAGATCCTGGGCGACGAAAACCTGGCCGGTGGAATGGGATTCCGGACAGATGCCGAGGGCTCGGCCAGAATCTTCCGCCCGGAACTTTTTCGGCTGATCCCTCGACCGGGCTGCAGCCTTACCATCGTGCCGGAGCCATAAGGCTGGTCGGGTGCTCGACTGGGGCCGTTCGGCGGAAGCGGCGCCGCTCCTTGCCTGGTTTACGATTGCCGATTCAACAACTGTTGCGCTGCGATCAAAACAGGGTCCCAGACGGCCGGCCAACTCCCGTTTGTATTAGTCCCTTAAAGTTACTGCTTAACCGGAATGAAGAGCCAGGTGTCGTTCGCAAAAGGATCGCCAGTAAGCTCTCCGCCAAACAGCACCAGGCCTTTGTTAACCGGGTCAAAGTCCATGGCCGCGGACCAGCGGCCGCCGGGATTAGTGGGGGTCTGTCTCTGACTCCACGTACTTCCATCCCAATCCCACGTGTCACTCAGACCCTCGCCGGGAACAGAGAACCCGCCGAATAAGACGACTTTGCCGATGTCCGTGTCATAGGCCATCGGAACGTCGGTACGCGCCGACGGCGCAGACGCCGGAAACTGCTGAGTCCAGTTCATCCCGTCCCAAGTCCAGGTGTCGCCATAGTAAACTCTGCAACAATCGCCGCCGCCATTATCCCCGCCAAATACGACGATCTGCCGGGCGGTACGGTCATATGCGAGCGCACACCCGCGCGGGGACGGGCTGGACGCTGGAAACTGCTGAGTCCAGGTCTTCGCTCTCCCGTCCCATTCCCATGTATCGCCAAAAACAGTGCCATTGCCGTAGCCGCCAAAGAGCACCACCGTCCCGGTAGCCGTGTCGTACGCTATCTCCTGGGAGTTAAACGAGCGTGCTGGTGGAGACACGGGCGGAAACTGCTCGGTCCAGGTAACTCCATCCCAAGTCCATGTATCGTTCAGGTATGTTAGATCGACATTGTACCCGCCGAAAAGCACAACGGTACCCGTAGTTGGATCGTAAGCCATGCCAGGGCCGCCCCGTGCGGAGGGAGAGGCGGCAGGAGATTGCTGAAACCAGCCATTACGCCAGATCCAGGTGTCACCGTACACAATGGTGGGCTTGAGGATGGTCCCATTGCCGCCGCCAAAAAGAACAGTCGCGTGCGTAGCCGCATCATAGGCCATGCCCGCGTCACCACGGGCCGCGGGTAATGACGCTAGCGAGGGTTCGATCCAATCGAGGCTCTGTGCCTCGGCCATAGCGGCAAACAAGACAATCGCCGCGACCGCGGAAAAAATCGTCTTGGACTGCATTCTGAAAGAAAACATCATTTGCTCATAACGAGTGTCTCACGTTCTCCGGAGGGCCACACTAGCGGCTGAAACCCTGCTTCAACAACTGTTGCGCTGCGACCAAAATAGGGTCCCAGACGGTGGCAAACGGCGGCGCATACGCAAGATCCAACTGCTCCAACTCCTCCACACGCATGCGATTATAAAGCGCCGTGGCAATAACGTTAATGCGGCCCTCGACGCCCTCCTCGCCGCACACCGAGCCGCCCAGCAGACGGCGCGTCGCAGCATCCGCCACCAGTTCCACCGTGAGCTCCTTTCCACCGAAGTAGCCCGCGCGGCTGGGGGCCGTGATGCGCGCGGAAACGGGCGCGAACCCCTCGCGCCGCGCCTGCTCGAGCGAGAGGCCGGCAATGGCCGCTCCCATCCCGAAGATGCTTACGATGGCGGTGCCCACGATGCCGCCGAAGCGTTCCCGCCGGCCCGCGGCATTGGCGCCGGCGATGCGCCCCATTTTGTTGGCGGTGGTGCCCAGGGGAATGTATGCCGGGCGTCCCGTGACCAGGTGAAGCGCTTCCGCACAGTCGCCCGCGGCGTACACACCGGATAGATTCGTCTGCATGCGCTCGTCCACGCCAATCGCGCCCGTGCGCCCCAGTTCCACGCCGGCCTCCGCGGCTATCTCGACGTTCGGGCGCAGCCCCGCCGCCAGGATCACCAGGTCGCACGGAATGCCCGCGGCGCTGTCCGGCTCGATGCTCGGAACGGAAGTATTGGTGCGTAGCTCGACGCGAAAGCGCTCCAGGCGCGCGCGCACCATGCCGGTCAGCCCGGCGTCTTCGCGGTGCAGCACGAAGGGGCTTCGCTCTACTACGGTGACCGCCAGCCCGCGGCGCCGCAAAGCATCGGCCGCCTCAAGGCCAATGTAGCCCGCGCCGATCACCACGGCCCGCCGGGGCCGCTTTGCGCGCAGGAAAGTCGTCAATCGTTCCGCATCTTCGAGCGTGTGCAGGGTGAAGACGTGCGGCAGGCCGGCGCCTTGTATGTCGGTGCGCGGACGCGCGCCGGTAGCCACCACCAGTCGGTCATAGGGCTCGCGCTCGCCGCTATCGAGCACCACTTCGCGGCGCGGATGCGCGATCGAGACTACCGGCGCGCCGGTCCGCACCGCGATGTTGCGCTCTTTAAGGAAATACTCGGGTGTGTGGACGATGAGCTGCTCGGCGCGCCGCACCCGCCCTTCCACGAAATAGGGCAGGCCGCAAGCCCCGTATGAAACTGTGGCCCCTTTTTCCAGGACGACGATTTCGAGGCTGGCATCCAGGCGCCGCGCACGCGCCGCGGCGCTAAGGCCCGCGGCCACTCCGCCGATCACCAGCAGCCGCATGAGCCCGGCTATTCCTCTTTCTTCATTTCCTCGACGAAGTTCAGAATATCGAACTTCTTGATCTCGCGATCGGGGTAGAAGCTGTTCACGGCGTCCTGCTCGTCGGTGAACAAATCGAACACAGTGGCAAGTTTGGTCATCACCAGTAGCTCGATATTGCGGCGGTTCAGATTCTCCAGTTTCAGATTACCGCCGGCCTTCCGCACGGTGGTCGAGCACATCACCATGGCGCCCAATCCTGTACTGTCGATGTAATCGACGTGCGCAAGGTTTACGATAATGCTGATCGATCCCGCGCCCGTCAGCAATGCGACCTTCGCGCGCAGCGCGCCGGCCTCCTCGCCCATGGTGATGCGGCCTTTCAAATCGAGGATGGCGATGCCCTCGTGTTCCCGCTGCTGGATATCGAGGCTCATGTCACGCGGGCATCTTGAAGCCGATGAGCGCTTCGACATCTTCAATGGGGATCATTTCGATGGCATCCCACGGGCAGCCGTCGAGGAAGGCGCCATCGGGCCCCTTGCTGACACATTTCTTACAGCCGATGCAGAGCACCGGGTCCACCTCGATGCGGCCGAACGGCGGATGGTCTTCGTCGGGCACCCAATACATGCAGTCGGCCACGGGGCAATAAGGCACGCAGGCGGGTGAGCCGGCGCAACCGGTGCAGCACTCCGTGATGATGGCGAGCTCCTTGGGGCGCTTCTTGCGGGGCGTGGCGATGCCCTCCGATTTGGGATGACTTTTCACTACGTCCGCGGTGGCAGGCATGTACAAAATTATGCCACAACGAGTTGCGCTATGCTACATGAGAGCGGCGTGCCGCTGAGGTCCCGACCGGGCTGCGGCCGCGTTACAGGAGTTAACCATGACACGCATAATCACGTTGTTTCTGACGATCTTACTGTTCAGCTTTGCCATCTGCTGGGCGGCCGACAACCCGATAGTGGGCAAGTGGGACTGCGTAGGCACCGACGATAACGGGCAGCCAACCAACTGGACCATGGTGGTGAAAGACGATGGCGGCAAGCTTACGGGCACGCTGAGCGGCGACCCTGGCGAGTTCCAGTTGGTGGATGCCAAGCTCGAAGGCGACACCTTTACCTTCAAAGTGGTGGTGAACGACGAGACTTATACCGTCGAGAGCAAGCTCACCGGCAACAAGGTCGAGGGCAAGTACAAGGGTCCGGAAGGCAGCGGAACAATCAAGGGCACCAAGGCATCGTAAACAGGCAGTAGGACCGGCCTCCTGGCCGGTCCATCTTATTGTGCTGGGCTTAGCTCAGGGTTAACCCCACCAGCTCTCGCCGGGTGCCAGATGCGCGCGCGCGACATCCGAATTGAGCTCGATGCCGTAGCCCGGCTTGTCCTGAATCGTCAGATACCCGTTTTCCCAGATGGGTCCTTCGTGGACCACCAGGTCCGGCCACCAGTCAATGTACTTGGCCAGCTCGTGTACGCGGAAATTGCGCATGGACGCCGCGGCATGCGCCGACGCGATAGTGCCGACCGGGCTGGCCGGATTGTGTGCGGCGGTCCAGATGTAATAGTTGTCGGCTAAGTCGGAGATGCGCTTGGATTCCAGCAGCCCGCCGGATTTCGGAATGTCGATGTGGACTCCGTCGCAGCCCTGCAGCTCGATTAGCCGCAGGAAGCCCTGGCGCGTATAGAGATTTTCTCCGGTACAAATGGGTACCGGAGATTGCCGCCGCACAAAAGCCATGGCGTCGGGATTCTCCGGCGGCACGGGATCTTCGATCCACATGGGCCGGACCTTTTCGAGAGCCTTGGCCAGATCGATGGCGTCGCGCGTGTCGAAGCGCCAATGCAGGTCGATGGCGAACTCGCCGCGCGGGCCAAGCTCTTCGCGCACGACTTCCATCAGCCGGACGATTTGACGGATATCGTCGTCCAACAGGCGGCGTGTGTAGGGATCGTGGCCGGGCTCCTGGTATTGCGGGTCGAGCGCGCGAGGAATGCCGTCGCCCTGAAATTTGAAAGCGGTCCAACCCCAGCGTTCCGCGCGAGCCTGCTGCACCAGATCGCGCCAGGCGGCCGGATCTTCGACGTGTTGCGGAGGTAGCTGGAGGGTGCGGTAGAATCGCACGCGATCGCGAAACCGCCCGCCCAGCAGGTTCACCACGGGCGTGTCCAGAATGCGTCCGGCGAGATCCCAGAGAGCGATCTCGATACCGCTGGCGGCCTCCACGGTCACGCCGCCTATGGCCCCCGCGCCCGCATTGCGCATCAGGATCTTGGTGTAAAGCTTGTCCACGTTAAGGGGGTCCTCGCCGATCAGCAGCGGCTTGAAGATCGAGAGGATGACATCCTTGACTCCGGGACCCCAATAGGCTTCGCCGATGCCGTGTAGGCCGGCGTCGGTTTCGATTTTGACCAGATTCCAGTCCCACGTGCCGCGCACGATCATGCACTTGACGTCCGTGATTCTGACCTTTTGGCGAAGCGCGGCAGCCAGGCGCGCATACGGCGCGGGAAAAAGATGCGCGGCGGTAAATGCGGAAAGCTGGAGAAAGCGGCGGCGGTGGAGGGCGTGCATGGGAGCAGGGTATCACGCGGCGTCAAATGCTACGCTGTTAGCTCTATGAAGAATCTGGCCCGCCTGCTGGCGCTGCTTCCCGTGCTGCGGCTGTTGATGGTCCCGGCGATCGCGGCGGAGTTCCGCCCGCCCGCCGTTCCCCTGGTGACCTGCGATCCGTATTTCAGCATCTGGTCAATGAGCGACCGGCTGGCGGACGATGCCACGCGCCACTGGACCGGCACGGAGCAGCCGCTCACCGGCCTGGTGCGCATCGATGGGAAGCCGTATCGCATCATGGGTAACGCGCCGCGCGAGCTGCCCTCTATGGTGCAGACCGCCGTGCGAGTGCTGCCCACGCGCACGATCTACGAATTCGAAGGCGATGGCGTGCGGCTGAGCCTGACCTTCCTGACGCCGTTGCTGCCACGCAATCTGGATGTGCTCTCGCGGCCGGTGACCTACCTCACTTGGGAGGTGCGCGCGACGGATGGCGCGCGGCATGCCGTCGCGCTATATTTCGATGCGGCCGCGCCGATTGTAGTGAACACGCCCGAGCAGGAGGTGACCTGGGGACGCTTTCAAGCCCCTGGATTGGTAGTGGCGCGCATGGGTAGCCAGGACCAGCCGGTGCTGCGCAAATATGACGACAACCTGCGGATCGACTGGGGATATCTTTATGTGGCCGCGCCCGTCGGCGAGGGCTTGACCAGCGCCATCGCCAGTGCGCGGGATGCGCGAGCGGCGTTTTCCGCGCACGGCACCCTGCCGGACGCCGACGATCTGGAAACGCCGAGGGAAGCGCGGGAGCATATGCCCGTGCTGGCATTTCGCTTCGACCTGGGGAGCGTCGAAAGCGCGCCGGTATCGCGCCATCTGATCCTGGCGTACGACGACCTTTATTCAATCGAGTATTTTCACCGAAAGCTGCGGCCCTACTGGCGGCGCAAGGGCGCCGGGGCGCTCGATTTGTTGAACGACGCCCAGCGCGATTACACTACACTCGAGGCCCAGGCCGGCAGCTTCGACGAGGAATTGATGGCGGACCTGGAGCGCTCCGGCGGCGCGAAATATGCGCAACTGGCCGCCCTGGCCTACCGGCAGTCCATCGCGGCGCACAAGCTGGCGGCGGATATCGACGGCACCGCGCTGTTTTTCCCTAAGGAGAATTTCAGCAACGGATGCATCGGCACGGTGGACGTGATTTATCCGAGCTCGCCGCTTTTCCTGCTGATGAATCCGCGCCTGCTGGAAGCCTCGGTAACGCCGCTGCTGGAGTATGCGCGCATGGGGCGCTGGCCGTTCGATTTCGCGCCGCACGACCTGGGCACATACCCGCAGGCCAATGGGCAGGTCTACGGCGGTGGCGAGAAAACCGAGGAAGATCAGATGCCGGTCGAAGAGAGCGGCAACATGATCCTGATGGTGGCGGGTATCGCGGTGGCGGAGGGCGACGCCGCCTATGCCGCGCATTACTGGCCGCTGCTGGCGAAGTGGGCCGCGTATCTGAAGAGCAAGGGTCTCGACCCGGAGAATCAGCTTTGCACCGACGATTTCGCGGGGCACCTGGCGCATAACGCCAACCTGTCGCTCAAGGCCATCCTGGCGCTCGGCGCATTTGGAAAGCTGAGCGATCTGACCGGGCACAAAGAAGAGGCGGCGGCCTACACGGCGATCGCGCGCCAGTTCGCCGGCGAGTGGATACGTATGGCGGCCGACGGCGATCACTATCGGCTGGCCTTCGACAAACCGGGCACCTGGAGCCAGAAGTACAACCTGGTGTGGGACAAGCTGCTGGGCCTGAATCTGTTCCCGCCGGAGCTGGCGCGACAGGAAATAGCATTCTACAAAACCAAAGAGAACGCCTATGGGCTGCCGCTCGACAATCGCCGCGACTACACCAAGCTCGACTGGCTGGTGTGGACCGCCACGCTGGCCGATTCGCGGGCGGACTTCGAGGCGATCGTCGATCCCGCGTATCGATGGGCGGATGAGACCACCAGCCGCGTGCCGTTGACGGATTGGTACAGCACGGTGACCGGCAAGCAGCATGGGTTCCAGGCGCGATCGGTGGTGGGCGGTGTGTTCATCAAGATGCTCAGCGACCCGGCGATGTGGAAGAAGTGGGCGCGCGAGAGGTGAGGGTGTGTGGTGCGCCTGAGTTAGCGCCTCTCTCGTTTTTGCAATCGGGAGCGGATCATCAGTGATGGCACATCGGTAAACGAGGGGCGACTACACGTTATCTATCGTCAGGCCCGACCACTTCCGCTTCTCCTCCATACTTCGGTGCTGCGACAATGGGCTGCATGGCTTTGATCGTTTTCTTCCGGGGTATCAACGTTGGAGGACACAGGGCTTTTCGTCCGAGCGTGCTCGCCAAAGAACTGGGCATCTACGATGCCGTGAACGTGGGCGCCGCAGGCACGTTTGTCGTTCGCAAACCTGGGTTGCGCGCAAAGTTCCTTGCCGAATTGCGCCGGAAGTTGCCGTTTGAAGCAACAATCGCTTTCTGCGACGGCAGTGATCTGATTCGCCTGGAGATGGACAATCCGTTTGGAACTGAGCCACCGCCCGCAGATGTTGTTCAATTTGTAAGCATCCTGTCGGAGGCTGGACGCCGCAGAGTTTCTCTTCCCATTGCTCTTCCCGAAGGTGGGGAGTGGCTGGTGCGAATCATGGGCTCGAAGAATCGTCTCGTGTACGGCATGTACCGCCGCCACATGAAAACGATTGGCTATCTCGGCCAGATCGACAGGCTCTTTGGGGCGCCGGCGACAACGCGCAGTTGGAAAACAATACTCTCAGTGCTACGGATTCTGAAATCCCACGAGCCCAGCAAGTAGACCGCCTGAGCTGGGAACGTGGATAGGCAATGATAGACGGCGTAGTGCTGAGTTTCGGGACATCCTGACAGGCGACGGTCCGAAAGGAGGCCGTCGCGCCATCACCGATTTTGTCGATTGGACTGTTCATAACCGCGCCACTCAACCGCAGCGTGGTTCTGAGATCGCGGATCTTTCTCGAACAGAAGCGATATGCAGCTACCACCATTAATCCCCGCTTGGCTGCCGTCCGGCGGATCGGAGTTCGCGTTGGAAACTCGGATGCGGATTGCGCCGCGGCGAGTTGCGTGCGCTGCGGGTTGACTCGATCCAGCTGCGCGAGGAGCATTCGGTTTTCGCCGACCTCCTGGGCAAGGCTGGGCACACCCGTACTGTTCCAATCCCATCATGGGTGAAGGTTGCGATCGATGATCACCGAAGGCGCGCTCTTTCGGTCGATCAACAAAACGACGATTCCATGTTGATGTGCATTGCCTGACTGAGCTATCATCCGCATCTGGAGGTTCGCGGATGGCGGGACGGCCTCGACGGTCCATTCACATGTCTACCCCGCGCAGGCGTCCAGTCACGGGAGAAAAATCACTTGCCGGCGCCGTCGCTGTCGTTGCCGGCGCGACACGCGGCGCAGGTCGCGGCATCGCTCGGGCGCTCGGAGAAGCTGGTGCGACGGTCTATTGCACTGGACGAAGCGTGCGTGCCAACCGCTCCCCGTA
>Ga0302324_100001648_pt1 | contig 53735 bp, 38 predicted proteins | sample Palsa_T0_1_FD_201949 | JGI IMG/M metagenome (GOLD analysis project Ga0302324, IMG submission 201949) | Peat permafrost microbial communities from Stordalen Mire near Abisko, Sweden - Palsa_T0_1 | ecosystem: Environmental > Terrestrial > Soil > Palsa > Peat permafrost | place: Sweden: Abisko...
AGGACGAAGTACAGGGCGATGACGAAGCCGGTGAACACGAGCCCGAGCAGGAACATCGTCCCGCCCATGCGCACGATCAGGCCTCTGTCGGTCGCGTAGCGAGTGCGCGCCATCGGTGGCGCCTCCGTTTCGTCGCGGCTCGGCTGACGAGCCGTCTTGCACTCATTAGACCGCAGCCTGATGAGTGGTTTGCGCAGGACCGGGCGGATCGCAGGCGAGCGTGCCGCGCGGCCGGCCGGTCGCACCAGCCATCCCTGCCAACGGCCGGGCGCCCGTGATCGTTCCCGCGTTCGCTCACGCCGAAATAGGCCGCGCGCCGGGCCAGCCCGGCGCCTTGCCATGCCCGCTCAGCCGGGAATGAGGCCCTCGTCGGTGAGCAGCTTGCGGAACTCCGCCATCGTCAGGTCCGGCTGCGGCAGGATCAGCTCCGACGGCGCGATCACCTCGGCTTCCACGGGGGTGCCGATGGACCGGACGCGGGCCAGCAATGCGTCAAGGGCGGCGGCGTAACCCGTCTCGTCGTTCTGCTCGACCGCCGCCTCCAGCCTGACGTCGAGGTCGTTGAGCTCCGCCGCGGCTGAGTCGTCGACCTCAAGCTGGCCTTCACCGAGGATACGGACGATCACTGCCCCTCACCTGCCTGCTGGTGGTCAGCGGGCTGCGCGACCGGCGCCTGCTGGCCGTCGCCCGCCGAGGCCGGGCCAAGCTCCTTCGGCGCGCTGCCGCGGCCAAGCTCGGCCTTCATCCGCTCCAGCTCGCCGTCCACGTCGTGGCTGGCGCCCATCCGGTCGAGCTCGGCCTGAATGTCGTCGCGCGGGCCTGAGACCACGTCGTCGAGCGCTCCGGAGGCCATCAGCTCATCGATCGCGCCCGCCCGTGCCTGCATCTGCGCGGTCTTGTCTTCGGCCCGCTGGATCGCCATGCCGACATCGCCCATCTCCTCGGAGATGCCGGTGAAGGCCTCGTTAATCCTGGTCTGCGCCTCCGCCGCCGTGTAGGTGGCCTTGATCGTCTCCTTCTTGGTGCGGAACGCGTCAACCTTGGCCTGCAGCCGCTGCGAGGCGGAGGTCAGCTTCTCTTCCTCGCTCTGCAGCGACGTGTACTGCGTCTGCAGGTCGGCCAGCTGGCCCTGCACGCCGGACTTGCGCGACAGCGCCTCCCTGGCCAGGTCCTCCCGGCCGGCCGACAGCGCGTCGCGGGCCTGCTTGTCCAGCTTGTTCGACGACAGCTCGAGCTGGTTCATCTGCAGCTCGACCCGCTTACGCGAGGTCGCGACATCGGCTACGCCGCGGCGGACCTTCTGCAGCAGCTCAAGCTGGGTCTGATAGGAGTAATCCAGGGTTTCCCGGGGGTCTTCCATCCTGTCCAGGGCCTTATTGGCCTTGGCCCTGAAGATCATCGAAACCCGCTTCATCACGCTCATAGGCGCGACCATCCCCTCATCAGGTATCTCCAGCTGCCGCGCGGCGCGGGCGGCGCGGCGAGCCGGCTACCGCGCGACGGCTTACCCAGCTACCGCGTGTCGGCTTACGTTACCGGCCAGTGGTCTGGCTCACAGCCTACGCGCGGCCCGCGCGATCGTCATCAACGAGGCACGAGCCCTCCGCCAGCCTGGCGACGGACTGCCGGCATCGGGACCGGCCCCGGGCCGGGCTGGCCCGGCTGCCGTCCTGGCGAGTCGCCATTTTCCGCGCTGAGGCCTGGCGGCCCGGGCGCTCCGTCCCGGTAAGCTGTGCGCGTGTTCCCACGACGCAGTGCCGACAAATCAGGCAGCCCCGGCCAGGAGCCGGCTGCCGCGCCGAGCCCCGGCTCGCCCGGCGAGGCCGGCGGCGTGCAAGTCGACTCCAACGGAGCCGAGCGGGCGAGCGTGACCGCGGGCAAGGGCCGGCCGACCCCCAAGCGCAGCGAGGCGGAGCGGCGGCGGCGGCAGCCCTTTTCCGCCCCTGCCGACAGGAAGGCCGCCACCCAGCAGACGCGCAGCCGCGACAAGGAGGCGCGCGCCAAGAAGTACGCCGCCATGCGGCGGGGCGAGGAGTGGGCGCTTGCCGTCAAGGACAAGGGCCCGGTCCGGGCGCTCGCCCGCGACTTCGTGGACTCCCGGCGCAGGCTCAGCGAGTATTACATGTACAGCCTGGGCGTGCTGGTGATCCTGCTCTTCATCCCTGCGACGCGGTTCTACGTGGACATCGTGGTACTCGTCATCGTGCTGATCATGATCGGCGAGGGGCTCTTCCTCGGGCGCCAGGTGCTCAGGCTGGCCGCGCAGCGGCTCCCTGGCGAACGCACCCGCGGGGTCAGGCTCTACGCCGCGCTGCGCGGCATGCAGATCCGCAGGCTCCGGATGCCGGCTCCGCGGGTCAAGCCCGGAGACACCTTCTGAGCCTGGCGGGCCTGTCCTGAACTACGTCGCGTGACGGGCGTTAGGGTCGGACGCATGGAACATCGTCATCTTGGCCGGAGCGGCCTGAAGATCAGCGAGATCGCCTACGGCAACTGGATCACGCACGGCTCGCAGGTCGAGGAGGATGCCGCCAGGGCCTGCGTGGCGGCCGCGCTCGAGGAGGGCATCACCACGTTCGACACCGCCGACGTCTACGCGCGCACTGCCGCCGAGTCGGTCATGGGCCGGGCGCTGCACGGCGTTCGCCGCGAGTCCATCGAGATCTTCACGAAGGTCTACTGGCCGACCGGCACGGGCGCGAACGACCGCGGCCTGTCCCGCAAGCACATCATGGAGTCGGCGCACGCCTCGCTGCGGCGGCTGCAGACCGATTACGTCGACCTGTACCAGGCGCACCGCTACGATTACGACACTCCGCTGGAGGAGACCCTGCGCGCCTTCGACGACCTGGTCCGCCAGGGCAAGGTGCTGTACGTCGGCGTCTCGGAGTGGCGCGCCGAGGAGATCGCGGCGGCGGTCAGGATCGCCGCGGAGATGGGCTTCGACAAGATCGTCTCTAACCAGCCGCAGTACAACATGATCTGGCGGGTGATCGAGGCCGAGATCGTGCCGCTCTGCGAGAAGGAGGGCATCGGCCAGGTGGTGTTCTCGCCGATCGCCCAGGGCGCGCTGACTGGCAAGTACCTGCCGGGCGGAGCGCCGCCCGCCGGGTCCAGGGCAACCGACCCGGCCGGCGGCAATTTCATCAGGAACTTCCTGACCGACGGCATCCTGGGCCGGGTACAGCAGCTCAGGCCGGTCGCCGAGGAGGCCGGCCTCACGCTGGCGCAGCTGGCCGTCGCGTGGACACTGCAGAACGCCGCCGTTTCCGCGGCCATCGTCGGCGCCACCAGGCCAGAGCAGGTCAGGGAGAACGTGCGGGCGGCGGGCGTCCGGCTGGGCCCTGACGTCATGCGGGCCATCGATGACGTGCTCGGCCCGGAGATCGTGTCGGACCCGGCGAAGACGGCCAGCCCGCCGGCCCGCCGCTGACACGGCGCGGGCAGCGGCTAGCCGGCCGGGTGCAGGCTCATCGGCCCGTACTCGGGCCTGCCGTCATCCAGCAGGATGACCTGGTCCACGCCAGACTCCAGCAGGCCCCGCCAGTTCTCGCCGATCCAGCTCTCCGCGTCTCCCTGGCTGCTGAAGGTCTCCTTCTCAGCTCCGCGCGGAGCGATCACCGTGCCGTCCTGCTTCTCCAGCTGCCAGGTCCACGTCATGTCGTCTCCGCCCTCGCCGGTTAGCCAGTGGCCGCGGCTAGCGAGACTAGCCGAGCACCGCGCGGCCGCGCGCGCCGCGGTCGCCCGCGGCCGCGCCGCGCCCGAGCGCATCGACGTGCGGCCCGACATGAGCGGAATTAACGGCTGATCAAGGATTCGGAGAGCGAACGGCACGAGACCGACCGCCGGAACTGTTAAGTTACATGCGCTAGCCCTGAGTCTGGCGCCACCCTCTGAGGCGCCCGGCCCAGCCTCGGTAACCAAGGTGGTGGCGACATGACGCGGGTTGTCGTCGTTGGCGATCTCATGACGGACACGGTCGCGCAGGCGGCCCTGCCGCTGGCCAGGGGCAGTGACACCCCGGCGGCCGTGACCGTGCACGGGGGCGGTTCCGGCGCGAACGTCGCCGCCTGGCTCGCCGTCGACGGGGCCGAGGTCGCGTTCGTGGGACGGCGCGGCGCGGACATAGCGGGGCGCAACAGGGACATGGAGCTGATGGGGTACGGGGTCGACGCGCGCCTGGTCATGGACCCGGAACGGCAGACCGGCAGCTGCGTCGTGATGGTCACCCACAAGGGCGACCGCACCATGCTGTCCGACCCCGGCGCGAACTCCGCGCTTTCGCCCGACGACCTGCCCAAGGATCTCTTCACGCAGGGAAGTCACCTGCACATCTCCGGATACACCCTGCTCAACGAGGGGTCGCGGGAAGCGGCGCTGGCGGCGTTCGGCCATGCCCAGCGGGCGGGGATGACCGTGTCGGTCGACGGCGCGTCATCAGCGCCGCTCGAGCGCGCGGGAGCCGAGCCGTTCCTGCAGCTCAGCAACGGGGCCACGCTGCTGCTCGTGAACGGCGATCAGGCCATGCTGATCACCGGCCGGGATGAGCCCGAGCAGGCCGCCCGGGTGCTGAACGCCTGGTACCCGCAGGTCGTCGTGAAGCTCGGCGCCGACGGTGCCCTGTTCTACGCCAACGGCCGCCCCGATCCGGCCCGCGTGCCCGGCCCGCCGGTCGAGCGGATTGTCGACGGCACCGGGGCCGGGGACGCGTTCTGCGCCGGATTCCTGCCGCCCTGGCTCGACAAGAAGCCGCCGGGCGAGGCGCTGGCCAGCGGCTGCAGGCTCGCCGCCCGCGCGCTCGGCCTCGTCGGCGCGCGCCCCGCGCTGTAATCGCCGCCCGCCCGCCGTGACGACGGACTATCTCGGCGGGCTTTTCTCGCTCGAGCACCGCGTGGCGCTGGTCACCGGCGGCAGCTCGGGCATCGGCCAGGCCATGGCCGGGGCACTGGCCGGGGCCGGGGCCCGGGTGGTGCTACTCGCCAGGCAGGCCGGCGCCCTTGCGGACGCCGCCGCCCGGCTCCGCGCGGCCGGCCGCGAGGCGGCCTGGGTGAGCGCGGATCTCGGCGACCGGGCTGAGCTTGCGCGCGGCGCCGAGGAGGCAGCCGCCGAGTTCGGCGAGCCGGACATCCTGGTCAGCGCGGCCGGCCTCAATCTGCGGCCGCCGATGAACGCGCTGACCGCGGCCGAGTGGGACCACACGATGGCGGTCAACCTCACCGCGCCGTTCCTGCTCGGCCAGCGATTCGGCCCTAGCATGGCGGCGCGCGGCTGGGGGCGGATCATCAACATCACCTCGCAGCAGGCGTCCCGCGCGTTCGGGAACAGCGGCGGCTACGGCGCGTCCAAGGGCGGCCTGGCATCGCTGACCAGGTCACAGTCCGAGGCATGGGCACCGCGCGGCGTGTGCTGCAATGCGATCTCCCCGGGGTTCGTTGCCACCCCGCTGACCCGCGAGGCCGCCAGCGACCCGGTTCGATCGGCCGCGCTCGCGGCCCGCACCATGATCGGGCGCAACGGCGAGCCGGGTGACTTCGAGGGCGCGGTGGTGTTCCTCGCCAGCCGCGCCAGCGACTACGTGACCGGGCAGGTCATCTGCGTCGACGGCGGGTTCTCCGCCAGCTAACCCGCTCCGGACGGCACAATGGCGGTCATGGCCAGACGCACTACGACAACCCCGCCCCCCGAGGACTTCGAGGAAAACATCGTCGACATCGATGTCACGGAGGAGATGCGGGCCAGCTACCTTGAGTACGCCTACTCGGTCATCTACCAGCGCGCGCTGCCGGACGCCAGGGACGGCCTGAAGCCCGTCCAGCGCCGCATCCTCTACCAGATGAGCGAGATGGGCCTGCGGCCCGACCGTGCCCACGTCAAGTGCGCCCGCGTGGTCGGCGAGGTGATGGGGCGGCTGCACCCGCATGGCGACAGCGCGATCTACGACGCGCTGGTCAGGATGGCGCAGCCGTTCGCGATGCGGCTGCCGCTGGTCGACGGGCACGGCAACTTCGGCTCGCTCGGCGGCGACGACGCCCCGGCGGCGATGCGCTACACCGAGGCACGGCTGGCCGCCGCGGCGATCGAGATGACCGCCTCGCTGGACGAGGACACGGTCGATTTCGCGCCGAACTACGACGGCACCGAGACCCAGCCCGAGGTACTTCCCGCCGGGCTGCCGAACCTGCTCGTCAACGGCGCGGCCGGCATCGCGGTCGGGATGGCCACCAACATGGCGCCGCACAATCTGGGCGAGGTGATCGCCGCCGCCCGGCATCTGATCGCGCACCCCGACGCGGATCTGGAGACGCTGATGCGGTTCGTCCCCGGACCCGACCTGCCCACCGGCGGGAAGATCGTGGGACTGGAGGGCATCAGGGACGCCTACGAGACCGGCCGCGGCATCTTCCGCACCAGGGCCGCCGCCAGGATCGAGAAGATCACCCCGCGGCGGACCGGGATCGTGATCACCGAGCTGCCCTACGGCGTCGGCCCGGAGAAGGTGGTCGCCAGGATCAAGGACCTGGTCCAGGCCAAGAAGCTGGCCGGGATCGCCGACCTGAAGGACCTCACCGACCGGCACCACGGCCTGCGCCTGGTGATCGAGATCCGCGCCGGATTCCATCCCGAGGCGGTGCTGGACGAGCTCTACCGGCTGACCCCGATGGAAGAGACGTTCGGCATCAACAACGTGGCGCTGGTGGACGGGCAGCCGCGGGTACTCGGCCTGCGCGAGCTGCTGCGGATCTACGTCGAGCACCGGATCGAGGTGGTGCGGCGACGCACCGCGTTCCGGCGGGCCAGGCGCGAGGACCGGCTGCATCTGGTGGCGGGCCTGCTGATCGCGCTGCTGAACATCGACGAGGTCATCGCGGTGATCAGGACGAGCGACGACACGGCCGCGGCGAAGGAGCGGCTGATATCGGTGTTCGACCTCTCGGCGATCCAGGCGCAGTACATCCTGGACACCCCGCTGCGCCGGCTGACCAGGTACGACCGGCTCGAGCTTGAGCGCGAGCAGGAGACGCTGCAGTCGGAGATAGCGGAGCTGACTGCCATCCTCGACTCGGAGCAGCGGCTCCGCGAGGTCGTCTCCGCCGAGCTGGCCAGCGTCGGCGAGCGGTTCGGCACGCCGCGCCGTACCGTGCTGCTGGAAAGCGGCGGCAGCGGCGCCGCGCGGGCCGCCGCGGTCCCCCTGGAGGTGGCCGACGACCCGTGCGTCGTGCTGCTGTCGTCAGCCGGCCTGCTGGCCAGGACCGCCGCCCGGCCGGCCGCGACCGCGGTTCAGGCGGCACTCCCGCTGGCCGGTTCAGATGCCGAACGGAGTCCTTCCGGTGCTCCCGCCGCGCCGGGCGACGCCGTCTCGGGCAGCTCGGACGGGCCCGCCGGGCCTGGCGGGTCTGGCGGCCCGGGTGGCCAGGGAGCGGGTCCGAGGGCGGCGCACGACGCCATCATCTCCGCAGTGCCGACTACCGCGCGGGGGACGGTCGGCGTGGTGACCTCACTGGGACGGCTGATCAGGCTCGGCGTGCTCGAGCTGCCGGCGCTGCCGCCCAGCGCGCACTCCCCCGGCCTGGCCGGCGGCGCGCCGGTCGGCGAGTTCGTCGGCACGGAACCTGGCGAGACCGTGGTCGGGATCGTCGCTGCCGACGCCGCCGGGGCCGGCCTGGCGCTCGGCACGGCGGCCGGTGTGGTCAAGCGGGTGGCGCCCGACTACCCGCAGAACGCCGCCGACTTCGAGGTGATCTCGCTGAAGGACGGCGACCGGGTGGTCGGCGCCGTTCAGCTGGCCAGCGAGGACCAGGATCTGGTGTTCGTCACCAGCGACGCGCAGCTGCTGCGGTTCGGCGCGTCGGCGGTCCGGCCGCAGGGCCGGGCGGCCGGGGGGATGTCGGGGATCAGGCTCTCGCCGCGTGCGTCGGTGATCTGGTTCGGCGCGGTCAGCCTGTCCGGCGCGGTCAGCCTGTCCGGCGCGGTCAGCCTGTCCGGCGCGGCCGGCGGGAGCGGTGCGGCCGGCGCGAGCGGTACGGGCCGGAGCGGGGCCGTCGTCGTGACCGTCGCGGGCAGCGCGGGAGCGCTGCCGGGCACGATGGCCGCGACGGTCAAGGTATCCCCGTACGAGGAGTACCCGCCGAAGGGCCGCGGCACCGGCGGCGTGCGCTGCCACCGGCTCCTCAAGGGCGAGGACGTCCTGGTGCTGGCGTGGGTCGGGCCGGGGCCGGCGCACGGCGCCACGGACGCGGGAACGCCGGTGGAGCTGCCGGCGGCAAACGGCCGGAGGGACGGCTCAGGAGAGCGGGTGCGGCAGCCGCTCGCCGCCGTCGGCGGCGCCGCGCTCATCGGCTGACGCCGCGCTCATCGGCTGACCCAGGCGATCAGGCGTCGATGCGCGCCGGGTCGAGCTCAGCCGCTCCGCCGACGATGAAGTCGCGGCGCGGCGCGACCTCGCTGCCCATCAGCAGGTCGAACACCCCGGCGGCGGCGGTCGCGTCCTGCACCCTGATCCGCCGCAGCGTGCGGTGGCGCGGATCCATGGTGGTCTCGGCCAGCTGGCTGGCGTCCATCTCGCCGAGGCCCTTGTACCGCTGCGGCGGCTCCTTCCATCGCTGCCCCCGGCGCTGCAGCTCCAGCAGGCTGCGGTGCAGCTCGGCGTCGGAGTAGGTGTACGTGTACTTTCGCTGGCCCTTCCGCGGGCTGACAAGCTCGATGCGGTGCAGGGGCGGCACGGCGGCGAAGACCCGGCCAGCCTCGACCATCGGCCGCATGTAGCGATGGAACAGGGTCAGCAGCAGCGTCCGGATATGGGCGCCGTCGACGTCCGCATCCGCCATGAAGATCACCCGCTGGTACCTGGCCGCGTCGAGGTCGAACGCGGCACCCGAGCCGGCCCCGATCACCTGGATGATCGCGGCGCATTCGGCATTCTTGAGCATGTCGGCCAGCGAGGCCTTCTGCACGTTGAGGATCTTGCCGCGGATCGGCAGCAGCGCCTGGAACTCCGAGTCCCTGGCCAGCTTGGCCGTGCCGAGCGCCGAGTCACCCTCGACGATGAACAGCTCGCTGCGATCATCGGCCGAGCGGCAGTCCACCAGCTTGGCCGGCAGGGCGGAACTCGCGAGCGCGGACTTGCGGCGCTGATTCTCCCGGTGCTCGCGCGCCGCGATGCGGGTCCTCGCGGCCGCGGCGACCTTGTCGAGCAGCGCCCTGGCCTGCTGCTTGCCGCCGCGGCCACGCGCCTCGAAGAACGTTCGCAGCTCGCCGGCCACGACCTGTGCCACGATCCGGGAGGCCGCGGGGGTGCCGAGGATGTCCTTCGTCTGGCCCTCGAACTGCGGCTCAGGCAGCCGCACCGCGATCACGGCCGTCATGCCCTCGGCCGCGTCCTCCTTGATGACCGGCTCATCGCCGTTCTTCAGCAGCCTGGCCGCCCGCAGCTGCTCGTTCAGCGTCCGGACCAGCGCGCGCTCGAACCCCGCCACATGGGTGCCGCCCTTAGGCGTGCCGATCACGTTGACGAATGACCTGGTCACGCTGTCGTAACCGGCTCCCCAGCGCAGCGCCACGTCGACCTCGAGCTCGCGCTCTACCTCGGCGGGGGTGAGGTGACCCTGGTCATCGAGCACCGGCACCGTCTCGGTGAAATGGCCAGAGCCGGTCAGCCGGATCACCTCGGTGACCGGATCGCCAGCGGACAAGTGCGCACAGAACTCGCTGATTCCGCCCGCGAACCGGAACTCGGCCTCCTGCGGCCCCGCCGTCGCGCGATCCGCGCTGCCCGCCGCGGGCCCGCCCGGTTCAGCCGCGGGCCCGCCCGGTTCAGCGGTGGAATCGGCGCCGGGCAGAGCGCGCGGGCCAGGGTCCGGATGACCGTGGCCGACCTCGCCGGGCACCACGGTAAGCCGGACGGCCGCGCGCTCGTCCCGGACCCGGATGGTGAGCCCGGGCACCAGATACGCGGTCTGGCGGGCTCGCTGGGCAAGGGCCTCGAAGCTCCACCGGGCGTCGCGGACGAATACCTGCGGGTCCGGCCAGAACCTGATCGTGGTGCCGGTCAGCGTCTTCGCCACCCGGCGGACCTTCCGCAGGCCGTGGCCGGGCGCGAACGGGGCGTCCGGGCCCGGCCCGCTGAACTCGCCGGCCACCCCATGCCGGAAGCTCGCCGCCCACTCGCTGCCGTCCCTGGCCACCTGGACGTCCAGCCGGCCGGACAGGGCGTTCACTACCGAGGCACCGACGCCATGCAGGCCGCCCGACGCGGTGTAGGAACCGCCGCCGAATTTGCCGCCGGCGTGCAGCCTGGTCATCACGAGCTCGACGCCGGTGAGTCCGGTCTTAGGCTCGAGGTCGACCGGGATGCCGCGGCCGTTGTCTCGCACCTCAGCGGAGTGATCAGCGTGCAGCACGACCTCGATGTCCGTGCAGTGCCCGCCCAGCGCCTCGTCCACTGCGTTGTCGAAGATCTCCCCGAGGCACTGCAGGAGCCCGCGGCTATCGGTGGAGCCGATGTACATGCCCGGCCGCTTGCGAACGGCGTCGAGACCCTCCAGCACCGTCAGATGGCGCGCGGTGTAGCCATCGGAGGCGGCAACGCGCCCGGGCGCGGAACTCGGGACGGTCACGAACGGTCTCCTGACGTGGCATGCCGGGCGGCGCCGGATAGGACTGAGGGCAGACTAGCGCCGGATGCCGTCAGCGCGGTGGGGCCACGCCGCAGACATACCCGGCTAGCTGGGACAACGCGGGCGCGCTAGGGTGAGCGGACAGGGATTGCCTGGTATGGCAGAAAGGGTGTTCGCTCCTGGCGTATTGCCCGCCGGCCCGGGAAGTTCCGTCGTCGGCAGTGCGTTGTGATGCGGTAGAGGCACAAGGTTGTACGACCCGCCGGCGACAGGCCGGAGGGTCACGGCGAGGGAGGCGACATGACCGGAGCTATGGCCCCAACAAAGCCGCTCAACGCCACCGATGTATGCGACCGGTGCGGCGCGCAGGCTTACGTACGCGTCGTGCTCGCCGGACCGGCGGAGCTGCTCTTCTGCGCGCATCACAACCGTCAGCACGCTACCGCGCTCGCCAAGATCGCTATCGAGATCCAGGATGAGACGGACCGGCTGACCCCGGCGCGAGGAACCGCGAGCAGGCAAGGCGCCTGAGTACGGGCGGCCGTCCTGCCGCCACTTAGCCACGTCCGCCCCTGGCTACTGCGTAATCGCGCCCTGGCACCGCCCCGCCCCAGACACGTCCAGCCCGCTGCCGTACCGGCTCCTAGCCGCCGCGGAGCCGTGTCCTAGCCGCTGCCGTACCAGCTCCTAGCCGCTGCCGCGATCACTTGCCGCGTCGAGCTTGATAGCCAGCGTGGCCAGGTCATGGGCGCAGATGATGTGCAGGGCGCTGGCGGTCGGCCGCCTGATGGCGGTCCAGCAGCCGACGCCGGGATCGTGCTGGATCTGCCAGCCCTCGCCATGCTGATGAAGAACATCGGCTAGCTCCGGTGTGCTGTCTGTCATGTCCCTGATTCTACAAGCTTGGCGGTGCTATGCCTAGCTAGTCATACGAAGACGCAGGTCAGCGGTGGTTAGCCTGGCTGTTATGAGAGAGCGGCCGGACATCGATACGCGCGGAGCCGCGCTTGTATACGTCCAGGTTGCGGATCACGTCGCGGCAAGGATCGCCAGCGGTGACCTAGCGCCTGGGGCCCGGCTGCCCGCCGAGCGTGACATGGCCGCGGAGTACGGCGTGAGCTATGACACGATCCGGCGTGCCACGGCCGTCCTGCGGGAACGAAGGCTGATCGTCACCGTCCACGGCCGCGGCACCTTCGTCAGCGAGCGGGACGAGCCGGACAGCCCGGGCTGAGCCGCGCGCCGGGCCCGGGGTCAGTCGAGGTAGTCGCGCAGGACCTGGGACCGGGACGGGTGCCGGAGCTTTGACATGGTCTTCGACTCGATCTGGCGGATCCGCTCCCGGGTCACGCCGTAGACCTTGCCGATCTCATCCAGTGTCTTCGGCTGCCCGTCGGTAAGGCCGAACCGCATCGAGACAACCCCGGCCTCGCGCTCCGACAGCGTGTCCAGCACCGAGTGCAGCTGCTCCTGCAGCAGCGTGAAGCTGACGGCCTCGCCCGGCTGGATCGCCTCGGAGTCCTCGATCAGGTCACCGAATTCGCTGTCGCCATCTTCGCCGAGCGGCGTGTGCAGGGAGATCGGCTCGCGGCCGTACTTCTGCACTTCGATGACCTTCTCCGGGGTCATGTCAAGCTCGGCGGCAAGCTCCTCGGGAGTCGGCTCCCTGCCCAGGTCCTGCAGCATCTGCCGCTGCACCCTGGCCAGCTTGTTGATGACCTCGACCATGTGCACCGGGATCCGGATGGTCCGCGCCTGATCCGCCATCGCCCGGGTGATCGCCTGCCGGATCCACCAGGTGGCGTAGGTCGAGAACTTGTATCCCTTGGTGTAGTCGAACTTCTCCACCGCGCGGATCAGGCCGAGATTCCCCTCCTGGATCAGGTCAAGGAAGAGCATCCCGCGGCCGGTGTACCGCTTGGCCAGGGACACCACCAGCCGCAGGTTGGCCTCCAGCAGGTGATTCTTGGCCCGCCGGCCGTCGTCGGCGATCCACTCAAGGTCACCGCGCGCGTCTGGCCGCAGCGTGCCCCGGCCCTCGGCGAGCTTCTCCTCGGCGAACAGGCCGGCCTCGATCCGCTTCGCCAGCTCGACCTCCTGCTCGGCGTTGAGCAGCGGGACCTTGCCGATCTGCTTCAGGTAGTCCTTGACCGGGTCGGCTGTCGCGCCCGCCGCCGCGACCTGGGCCGCGGGCAGGTCCTCGTCGTCGTCACCGTAGACGAACGCCTCGTCCTCAGCCTCATCGCCTGCCTTCGCCCCGGCGGTAGCCGCGGCGGCCGCCGCTGGCGCCGCGGCCTGCTGCCCCGCGGCCGCAGCGTCCACGCCCGGCGCGGCCTCCGGCGCGTCCTCGTCCGGCCCGTCCTCCGCGACGTCGGCGGGACCTGGCTCGGCCAGCTCGGTGTCGGCCTCCAGGGCCGCGACCGGATCCTCGTCATCCTCAAGATCGGACAGATCTTCCAGGTCGACATCGAGCTCGGCGACCGCTGCGAGATCGGCGACGTCGGCGAGATCGGCGACGTCAAAGTCGACCTCGACATCGACTTCTATCTCGCCGTCCAGCTCGATGTCATCCATGGCGCCGCCAAAGCCAGATCCGCCCCCGCCAGCGACCCCGCCATCCGGGCTCGCCTGGTCAGCGTCCGCGCCCTGCTGGCCGTCCGCCAGCGCGTCATCGGAGTCCGCCGCCCGGCCATTAGCGCCGACGGCCACCGCGGAGTGACCGGACGAACGGCCGGCACCCGGCTGATTCGCGGACACTGCCGGGCCGGAGGACCGCTCCGTCTCATCCGGCACGTCATCCGCTACCAGCGCCACCGCGGCGTCGGTGCGCGGGCCGGCCATGTCAGCCGTCCCGCGTCCCTGAGGCCGCTGCGCGGGCGATCGCCCGTTCCGGCTGGAAGCGCCTGCCTGCCTCCGCGCCGCGGAGCCTGCAGCGCCTGCCACCGCAGTCACCCCTTTCTCCGCTGGATGGCGGCCGACCGTGGCGCGCTCGACATATGGCTGACCGGACTGGCAAACGACACGGACACCCTCTCCTGCGTACGTATGGCCGGGGAAACGGACCCTACCGCGCGGGTCTCGCTGCTAGGACCAGCCCGCGCACCGGGCACATGTCACGCGGCATTGCGGCCCCGGCCGGCTGATCTCCCGCACTCCACCTTAGGCGGAGTCCGGAAGTAGGTCGTACCACCGCGAGCCCGGGGCAGGCCAGGGCCCGCCGCGCAGCGGTCCCGTGCCGGACCATGATTCCCGCAATTCTCACGCCTTACCCCTCCTCGCGGCCACCGGGCCGGCCGACTTCCTGGCCGGCGGCACCCCGTCGCGCAGTGGCATGTGCAGCACGAGCACGGTCACGTCGTCGTCCTGCTCATAACCCGTGAGCATCCGCTCAACCAGGTAAGCAAGCAATCTGGCAGGGTCTTCCACCAACTCGGCCGGCGCCTGCGCTGCCACCGCGACCAGTTCGTCCAGGCCGGTGTCGAGGCCGCGCTTGCGGTTCTCCACCAGTCCATCCGAATAGAGCACCGCGGTGCTGCCGGGCGGCAGCCTGAAAGCGTACTGCTGCCGCGGGCTCGCCCAGCCTAGCGGCGTCCCGGCCTCGGTCGGATCCAGCCGTGGCGGAGCATCCCGGGACAGCAGCAGCGGCGGCAGGTGACCCGCGTTGCCGGCCATCCCTTCCCCGGTTTCCGGATCGACCACCAGGTACGCGACCGTTGTCACCTGCTCCTCGAGCTCGGTGGCGACGAAGAGCCGGTCGAGCCCGGCCAGCACGGCAGCTGGCCTCGGGTCGGTCAGCGCGAGCGCACGCAGCGCGTTCCGCACCCGGCCCATGCCGGCCGCGGCAGTCAGGCCCTTGCCCATCACGTCGCCGGCCGCCACCGCCAGCTTGCCGTCGGGCAGCCGGAAGGCGTCGTACCAGTCCCCGCCGATCTCCATGTTCCTGGTGACCGGCAGGTAGCTGGCTTCCAGGATGATGCCGGGCACGGTCGGCAGCCGGTCGGGCAGCAGGCTCCGCTGGAGCGTTTCCGCCGTGGTGTGCTCACGCTCGAAGAGCGAGGCGCGCTCCATCGCGAGCGCGCACTGGCCCGCCAGGGCCTCAAGGAAGACGCGCTCCTCCTCGGTGATCTGCCGCGGCCTGGTGAACGAGAACCGCAGCGCGCCGAGCGGGGCCCCGGCGGCGATCAGCGGCAGGCCAACCCAGGCCCGCTCGTCGGTGTGCCGCAGGAACAGCTCCACGTCCGCGGTCCCCTCGAACTGCCTGCGCAGGCTGTCCGGGCTCTCGATCAGCAGCGGGCGGCGGGCCAGGATGGCCGCCGTCATCACGCTGGGGGTATCCAGCGGGATGTCGCCGCTCGGGGGACCACCAGGGTTGTCCGGCATGTCGCCATGCGTCACCGTCCGGAGCCGGAGCCGGTCGGGGTCCAGCAGCGCCACGACGGAGCGATCCGCCCCGATCGCGGACCGGCCGACCTCCGTGATCACCTCCACGACCTGCTCGACCGTCAGTGCCTCGGCCAGCATCGACGTGGCCTGCTGCAGCCGGGCGGTACGCAGCGCGGCGGCCGACAGCTGCTCGGTCAGCCGGCCGCGCATTTCCTCGGCCTCTCGCTGGCCGGTGACGTCGGTGCTGGCGCCGACCCACTCCACGATCCTGCCGTCCCGCTCGATCGGGACCGCGCGGACGTCGTAGTGCCGGTAGGAGCCGGTCTTCGTGCGTACCCGGTAGCGGCTGTCGAAGACCTTGCCGCTCTGCACGCAGCCGCGCCAGTCACGCTCGACCCGCTCGCGGTCTTCGGGATGGATCGCGTCCAGCCAGCCGTTGCCCTGGTACTCCTCCGCCGTCTGGCCGGTGATCCAGCGCCACTCAGGCGAGTCCTCGGCAATCTCGCCGTTCGGCGTCGTCACCCAGACGACCTGCGCGCCCGCCTGGACCAGCGAGCGATACCGCTCCTCGCTCCGGCGGACGGCCTCCTCGGAATTCTGCCGGTCGGTGATGTCGACGGCGATCAGGGCGACTCCGGTGATGTCCCCGTCCGGATCATGCGAGGGGAACCAGGAGAACGCCCAGTGCCGCACCTGCTGCCCGGCGGAGGCGCTGTCCGGCCCCGGCCGGCGCGGCGCGGGTGCCAGCTGCGCCGTCGGCGCCCCGGCCGCGGCGGCCGCCGGTGTCCCGGGCGCGGCGGCCGCCGGTGTCCGGGGCGCGGCGCCCGCCGGTGTCCCGGGCGGGACCACCGGGAATGTAATCGGCTGGTCAGACTCAAACAGCGGCTGATCTTCCGCGAGCACCTGCCGGACCGCGGACTCGGCCCGGGCGGCCAGCTGCTCGGGCCAGATCTGCGATGGCAGGTAACCGATGTGCTCGGCCTGGTCGATCCCGCGCCACCGGGCCAGGGTCTGATTCACCCTGCGGAAACGGCTGTCGGCACCGAAGAAGGCAAAGCCGATCGGTGCCTCGCGCAGCAGCGTGGCTAGTAGCGCGGAGTCGGAGACGTCCATTCCGGGCGCGCGCGGCCTCGGCACCGAGGTACCGGTGCTCATCGCGAGCACCTCGGCGCCGAACGTGCACCTGCCATGAACGGTTCCTTCCTGCTCACCGCGGACACAAGAAGGCTAGCGGCAACAACGAGCACAAGAAGGCTAGCGGCGACAACTCGGTAACGCCGGCGCCCGGACGGCGGCCGCGGCGCGCCACCCGGCAGCCCAGAAGATCTCCCAACCGCAGCCGGCCGCTGAACTGCCCAGCGCATCGCATCGCACCTTGTCAGGACGGTTACCAGGCCTGGCATCTATGGCACCATGGGCGGAGTCACGCCAAATCCATCCGATCGGCGATAGGCACTTCACGGATGCTAGGAACTGCACAAGCGCAGGGAAGAACAGAGCGCGCGCGCGCCTGGCGGGACTGCCACGGCCAGCTCCCGCGCAGAAACAGGCGGCGCGCCGAAGCCATCCGTGGCATCGCGCGTGGTGGATCTGAAAAGCTGTCCGGGTGAGCCCGCAGAGCCGACGTAGACCACCTTCCGACGGCGCGGGCAACTCGGGCCGCTCCGGCCCGCCGGGCCCGCGGTCAGGATCATCGGGACCTCCCGGACCCCCGCCGAACGCGCTCTTCGCCGAGATGCTGCGGGCGGCGAGGGAACTGCTCGCGGTGCGCAGCCCGCTCGATGCCGAGCTGATGGTGAGCGAGCTGCTGGGCACCTGGTGGGGTCAGCAGCCGGGCCGGGCCGGGCCGAAGCAGGCCCGGCGCCGGCAGGCGGAGATCGAGGAACTCGTCGGCGAGGGCCTGGTCGCATACGCTGCCCAGCAGGGCAGCCCGGCGGCGCTGGCGCTGCTCTCCGGCATCGCGTGCCTGGGCACGCCGCGCCAGGCGGCCAGGGCCGAGCAGGCCGCGCTCGCGCTGATGGAGCGAGGGGTCGCCCGCCCGGGCTGGGCGGAGCATGTCGGCGCGGTGGCGGCCGCCGACTGCTATGTCAACTCCGACGCATTCGGCGACCGCGACGAGGTCGTCTGCGTCTTCAGCTATGCCGGGGAAGAGCCGCACGCCCTGGTGGTGATCGTCGACTACAACGCCGGCGGCATGGCAAGGGACGGCTGGGTCACGTCCCAGGTCGGCAAGCTGCTTGATTACTGTCGCGAGACGGGCGGCCAGCCCGCCGACGGCGAGGCGAGCGCGCAGCCGGCCGACCGGGCCGGCCAGCCCAGCTTCGCCGCGCTGGATCCGCCCGCCGCGCGAAGCCTGCTCGAGTCCGCGCTCGCCGTCACCGACGCCGCGGCGGACCCGGCGGTCAGCGACTCGTTCGCGTCCTACCACGCATTCATCAGGGCGCGCGTCAGGACGCTACCGCCCGCCAGGGGATCTGCCCCGTTGCCGCCGGGCGGCGGGGCAGGCGGCGGCGCCACGCGGCGGCAGGCGTGGCGCAAGGATCGCCGGGCCATGCTGGCCGCCCAGTTCCTCGCCTCCGACGATGCCGAGGACCTCTCCGACCGGACGGCCGCCAGCCGCTGCGCCGATCACATCGTCAACTACGGATGCGACCAGGATTTCGGCCGGCCGCTCCGGGTGAGCCCGGCGAAGTCCGAGACGTTCCTGCTCGACTGGCTGCCCCGCAGGGTAGTGCTCTCGCCGGCCGAGCAGCACGCCATGCCGCACGTGCTCGCCGCCTGGGTCCGCTGGGCGGGGCACCGCACCGGGCTGGCCGAGAAGGCGATTGGCCAGGCTCTCGACGCGGTGTTCGACTCGATGGGCACGTTCACGCGCGTCTACCATGACCCCGCCTCCTTCGGTCTCGAGGCAGCCCTGGTGGCCAGGCTGCTGCCCGACTCCGACCTCGAGGCGCTGCCTCGGCGGGCCTTCGCCTTCCCGGTGCTCGTGGGCAGCTACCGCGGCACCGATCTCGGCGCGCTCGATCCGGCCAAGCCGTCCGACCGCCGGACGCTGCTGGCCGCCGACCATGACGACCCGGGCGGCGGGCGGGCCGACGCCGAGCACATCGACCAGCATCTGGCGGTCGCCGACCGGCTCTGGCGCGGCGATCCGCCCGAGCTGTGGGAAGCCGCGCAGCGGCTGCTTGACCTGGGCGAGGACAGGCACTCCGTGCTGCACACGCTGATGGACGTCATCGCGGCGGCCGGGAGCCGGGAGAACGACATCGCCACCGCGCTCGCCGGGCTGCCGCCGGAGGAGGCCGGTTGACCAGGCCGCCGGAGCGGGGCCCGGCCGGCAGGCCGCCGGAGCGGGCCGGGTGACCGCCCGGCCCGCCGTTATCGACCTGAACGCTGACATCGGAGAAAGCTTCGGCGCCTGGCGGCTCGGCGATGACGAGGCGCTGCTTTCGCTGGTGAGCAGCGCGAACATCGCCTGCGGATTCCATGCGGGCGACCCGCTGACCATCCGGCGGGCGTGCGCTGGCGCGGTGGCCAGGGGGGTCACCATCGGCGCCCAGGTGTCCTATCGCGACCTCGCCGGGTTCGGCCGCAGGGAGATGGCCGTGCCAGCCGACGAGCTGACCGCGGAGATCCTGTACCAGATCGCGGCGCTGGACGGGATCGCCCGAGCCGAGGGCGGCCGGGTCGCCTACGTCAGGCCGCACGGCGCCCTCTACAACCGCGCCATCACCGATCCGGTCCAGGCAGCTGCCATCGCCGCCGCGGCGCGCAGCTACGACGCCGCGCTGCCGCTGCTGACCCTGCCCGCCGGGGAGGCCGCGCGAGCGGCAGCCGCCGCCGGGCTGCCGGTCGTGGCCGAGGCGTTCGCCGACCGGGCCTACCAGCCGGACGGGACGCTGGTCCCGCGCGGGCAGCCAGGGGCGACGCTGACCGACCCGGCAATTGTCGCCGCCCGGGTAGTGGCCATGGCGACCCGCCAGGTGGTCGAGTCCGCAGCCGGCGCCGAGATAGTCGTCAGGCCCCGTTCCGTATGTATTCACGGGGACACCGCCGGGGCCGTCACGCTCGCTCGCGCGATCCGCCGGGCACTGCGGGAGGCCGGCGTGCGGGTGGCGCCGTTCGCGTGACCGCGACCCGGGCGGCCGGCGACGCGGCGCTGCTGGTGGAGGCGGAGACGCTGGCGGGCCCGCTGGCCACCGCGCTGCGGGCGCGGCGGCTGCCTGGCGTACTCGACGTGGTCCCGGGCGCCCGTACCGTGCTGGTGATCACCGAGCCCGGTAGCTGGGATCTCGACGCCCTGGCCGGGCGGGTCGCGGCGATTCCGGCCACCGCCGGCGGCGCGGCGGGCCAGCCGCTCGCCGAGATCTCCGTGGTGTACGACGGGCCCGATCTCGCCGAGCTGGCGCGGCTGACCGGGCTGCCGGTCGGCGAGGTGATCGCCCGGCATGCCGCCCGCGAGTACACGGTGGGCTGGCTGGGCTTCTCCCCCGGCTTCGCCTATCTGACCGGCCTCGATCCGGCTCTGGACGTTTCCCGGCTGGACGCCCCCCGGCTGCGGGTCCGGGCCGGGTCGGTCGCGATCGCGGGCGGGCTGAGCGCCGTGTATCCGTCGGAATCGCCGGGCGGGTGGCGGCTGCTCGGGCGGACCTCGGCACCGCTCTGGGACCCCGGCCGGGAGCCGCCGGCGCTGCTGGCCCCGGGGATGCGAGTGCGTTTCCGCCCGGTCAGCGAGCTGCCGCCCCCCAGCCCGGTCAGCGAGCTGCCGGCCGCCGGCCCGGTCACCGAGGCTGCCGCGGGCGTCCGTGATCCCGGGGATTTCTCAGTCATTTCGACTGAGAAATCCCCGGGATCATGGAAGGCGAGCATCGTGATCGAGGTAATCAGGCCGGGGCCGCTGGCCACGGTCCAGGACCTGGGCCGGCCCGGGCTCGGGCATCTGGGCGTGCCGCGCAGCGGCGCCGCCGACGCCGCCAGCCTGCTGCGGGCGAATCAGCTCACCGGGAATCCGCCGGATGCCGCCGGCCTGGAGCTCACGCTGGGCAAGGCGATGCTGCGATTCAGCGGCGAGGCGGTGGTGGCGGTGACCGGCGCGGCGGCTCCGGTCACCCTGACTACCGGGGCTGATCAGGCCGCGATGGAGATGGAGCTCGGGGCGGCGTTCGGCGTTCCGGCGGGCGGGCTGCTGCGGATCGGCACCCCTGCGGCCGGGTTGCGCACGTATCTGGCCGTCCGGGGCGGCATCGAGGTGCCGGCCGTGCTGGGCAGCAGGTCGGCCGATCTGCTTTCCGGTCTCGGGCCGGCTCCGCTGCAGACCGGAGATCTGCTGCCGGTCGGCGCCGCCATGCGCCCGGCCGGCGACACCGGCGTCGAGCTCACTTCGGGGCAGCGGGCACGGGCCGCGAGCGGCCCGGCGGAACTGCGGGTGCTGCCAGGGCCGCGAGATGACTGGTTCACCGCCGGGGCCATCGGCCTGCTGTGCGGCGCGGACTACGTGGTCACGCCCGCCAGCGACCGGACCGGCCTGCGGCTGGGCGGACCGGCGCTGCCGCGCGGCAGGGAAGGGGAGCTGGCAAGTGAGGGGATGGTCACCGGCGCGCTGCAGGTCCCGCCCGACGGCCGGCCGATCCTGCTGCTCGCCGACCACCCGGTGACCGGCGGCTATCCGGTGATCGCCGTCGTGGTGTCCGCGGACATCGGGCTGGCCGCCCAGCTGCGGCCCGGCCAGCCAGTCCGGTTCAGGCTCAGCGGCTGATCTCCTGATAGGCGGCGATCAGGTCGGCGGCGGCCACGGTGGTCAGATCCGCGCTGCTCGCGTCCTCGCCCAGGTGCGCGACCCGCAGGTCCCTGGACGCGCAGGCGCGCTCGAAGAGCGACCGGGCGAACCGCCCGTTGCCCAGCTCATCGATGCGCCCGTCGGCGCAGGCCCGGCCGAAGATGTCGTCTAGCACCGGCAGCGCGTCCGCGGCGAAGCTGTCCCCGGCCTGCAGCGCTATCGTCTCGGCGATCCTGGTGAGCTCCTCCGGCGTATAGCTGGGGAACCCGATCCGCACGCTGAACCTGGAAGCCAGGCCAGGGTTGCTGCGCAGGAACCGGTCCATGTCCGGGGTATATCCCGCCAGCACGATCACCAGCCGGTCCCGGTCGTCCTCCGCCCGCTTGAGCAGCGTCTGCACGGCCTCGGAGCCGAACGCGTCCCCGCCGGTGTAGCCCTCGTTGTACAGCGAGTACGCCTCATCGATGAAGAGCACGGCGCCGAGCGCGGAGTCCACCAGCTTGTTCGTCTTGATCGCGGTCGAGCCCAGGTGCTCGCCGACCAGGTCCGCGCGGTGCGCCTCGACGACGCCGGGGCGGACGAGCAGGCCAAGCGCGGCGAAGATCCGGCCGAGAATGCGGGCGACGGTCGTCTTTCCCGTGCCAGGGGGGCCGGCGAAGACAAAGTGCCGGGCTGGCGGCTGGCTGGCCAGCCCCTGCCGGTCACGCAGCCGCGCCACCCGCAGCTGCGCAGTGATCTCGTAGACCTGCCGCTTCACCGGCTCCATGCCGATCAGCGCGTCGAGCTCGGCCAGCGCGCTCTCCAGCGTCGGCGTCTCGCTGTAGCCGCGGAATCTGCTCGTCAGTTCCGTGAACGCGCGCTGCAGGTCAGTTCCCTCGATCGTGACGAGATCGGCGGAGGAGGGCTCCGCCTGCGCGCCCATCACGCGCACGTCCCTGGCCTGGCCCGCCTTCTCCAGCAGGCTGCGCACGAACCGCCCGTTGCCGAGCTCGTCCGCCAGCCTGCGCCTGCCTACGTCTTCGAACAGCCGCCAGAGCACCGGCCTGGCATCGGGATCCAGCAGCTCGCCGCGGCGCTCAAGCGCAGCGTCGGCCAGCGCGAGCAGCTCGGACGGGACATAGCCGGGGAACTTGACCCGGACCGCGAACCGCGAGGTAAGGCCCGGGTTGCTGGCCAGGAACGTCTCCATCTGCTTCTCGTATCCGGCCAGGATGATGATCAGGTCATCCCGGTCGTCCTCGGCCCGCTTGAGCAGCGCCTGGACGGCCTCGTTGCCGAACCGGTCGCCCTGCCCGTCGCCCTCGTTGACCAGGCTGTACGCCTCGTCGATGAACAGCACGCCGCCGAGCGCCGAGTCGACAAGGTCATTCGTCTTGATCGCGGTGGCGCCCAGGTACTCCCCCACCAGGTCGGCCCGGTGCGCCTCCACGACGGACGGTGTGTCGAGCAGCCCGAAGGCGTAGAAGATCTTGGCGATGATCCTGGCCACCGCGGTCTTCCCGGTACCCGGCGGGCCCAGGAAGACGAAATGCTGCATGGGCTTGTCGGCCCCGAACCCGGCGAGCGCGCGCCTGCGGGCCGCCTCGATCGACGCGGCGATCGAGCGGATCTGGTCCTTGACCGCCGTCAGGCCGATCATGGCGTCAAGCTCGGCCATGGCCTCGTCGACCGTGATCTCCGGCCGGCGGTCGGCTGCGGTCCGGTCCCTGGCGGCGGTTCCCCGCGCGCCATCGGCCGGATGGCCGGCCCGTACCAGGTCACCGGCGAGCGCGCCGCGGCTGTCGGGCCCGGCCGCAGCGCTGGGGCCGCCCGCTGACCGGCCATCGCGCGGCAGCCTGGTGGCCGTCCCGGCATGCGGGGCCGCGAGCGCCCCGCCGCGGGCCTGCTGGCGGCCGTACTCCCGGGCATCCTGCCACGATTTGACCACCCGCCAGCCCAGGACCATGCACGCCATCAGCCAGGCAAGGCCAGGACCGATGAAAGGCTGATACGCCGGCAGCAGGCTGGCGAGCAAGCCCACCGGGAGCGCCCACAGCAGCGTCCAGGCGACGGTGCGGCACGGCACGAACCAGCGGCCCAGCGACCCGGCGTGCGCCGCGGCAACTGCGGCGAACGGCAGCACGAGCAGTCCGATCATGAAGGACTGGCGGTGCGCGGACCACGCCGATACTAAGGCCAGGCCCCACGCCGCGACCGACAGCGACGCGGCGACGCTGCGGTGGCCGGAGGTGACCGCTATGGGCGCGTAGATCAGCGCGCCAATCAGCAGGATCGAGAAGGCGACGGGAACGACGACCGGGAAGAGAAATAGCAGAACGGCGGCGACCGCGATCTTGACGATCAGCGGCGCGGCGGCAAGTTTCCGGCGAATGCGAGTAAGTCCGTCCTGCGCCGTCCGCCAGCCGGGCAGGAACGGAGACCCCTCTGATGGCCGCATCTCGCTCCCTCGCACTGAAACCTGTATAGCGCATCACTACTCGTATACGAAGGCACACAATCAGATGCTGCTGAGAAAATTGGCTCGCCAGCAGACCTGACCGCCAGTTCGGGCGCCGGAAATGGCCCCCAGCGGACCCGGGAAGTCGCCGGTCGGCCAGGATAGGCCACGCACCGGTGGAGGGACTATGGACAGGATTCAGGCGAGCCTGCTCGTGCCGGGCAGCGGCGAGCCGATCCGCGACGGCGTGGTCGTACTCGACGGACCCGTGATCAGTTACGCGGGACCCGCCTCAGCCGCGCCTGCTACCCCGGGCGCCGTCACGCGCCAGGTCACGACCGTGCTGCCCGGCCTGTGGGACTGTCACGGCCATTTCCTCGGCAGCCGTGTCTTTGACCTGGGAAAGATGCCGCTTGAGCCGCTGGCACTCCGTGCCGTGCGCAGCGCGCGGGACCTGCGAGCCGCGCTGGACGCGGGCATCACGTCAGTGCGCGAGGTTGGCGGCCTCGGCCTCCATCTGGCCCGCGTCGTGGCGGAGGGGGTGCTCGACGGCCCCGCGATCTACGCCGCCGGCGCGATCCTGAGCACCACCGGCGGCCACGGCGACCTGCACGCCTACCCGCTGCCCTGGATGCGGGACTTCTCGCTCCGGGAAGGAGTGCTGCGGCTGGCCGACGGGCCGGACGAGTGCACGCGCGCCGTCAGGGAGCAATTGCGCGGCAACGCGCGGGTCATCAAGGTCTGCGCCTCCGGCGGGGTGCTCTCGGAGATCGACCACCCCATCCACCAGCAGTTCACGAATGCGGAGCTGCGCGCCATCGTGGAGGTCGCCGGAATGGCCGAGCGCGTGGTCGCCGCGCACTGCCATGGCAAGCCCGGAATCATCGCGGCGCTGGAGGCCGGGGTCCGGACGATCGAGCATGGCACCTATCTCGACGACGAGTGCTGCGACGCGATGAAGGAGACCGGAGCCATCCTGGTGCCGACCCGGACCATCGTCGAGGACATCCTGGCGAACCTCGCGGCGGTCCCGGTGTACGCGGCCGCCAAGCTCGTCGCGCTCGCGGACACGCATGCCCAGGCGGTGACGCTGGCGCACGAGCGGGGGGTCACGATCGCCGCGGGCACCGACATCGGGCTGACCGGCAGCGACCTGCCCAACTCCTGGGGGCAGAACGGCGGCGAGCTGCCCCGTCTTGTCGCGCTCGGCATGACGCCGCTGGAGGCGATCGAGGCCGCGACCGCGACCGCGCCGCTGACCCTCGGGCCGCAGGCGCCGCGCAGCGGCCGGCTCGAAGCGGGCTACGACGCCGACGTCATCACGCTGGACGCCGATCCGCTCGCCGACATCGCCGTGCTAGCCGATCCCGGTCACGTGACCGGCGTCTGGACGGCGGGCCGCCAGGTCAAGGATGTTCTTGCCCGGGATTAAGCCGCTGGGCCTGTCCGCCGGTCCTCCGGTGACCATACGGTGTACCCGGGACGCTCGCACGAGAGGGACAGACGATGACACGCGCGCCCGAGGAAGTCTTCCAGCACCACGCCCAGGCGCTCGGCGCCGGCGACCTGGACGAGATCGTTGCCGACTATTCCGACGATGCCGTCTTCATCACGCCCGCTGGCACCAAGCACGGCAAGGACGGCATCCGGAAGGCGTTCACCCAGCTGCTCGCCGACGTTCCTGACGCGGCCTGGGCGCTGCCGACCCAGATCTACGAGGGCGACGTCCTGCTGCTGGAATGGACCGCGGACGCCGCCTCGACCCGGGTCGACGATGGCATCGACACCTTCGTGTTCAGCGACGGGCTGATCCGGGTGCAGACGGTTCGCTACACGTTGCAGCACAAGGGCTGAACGGAACACAAGGGCTGACTGAAACACAGCGGCTGCCGTCGCGGGACGGCCCGGAAGGGCGCAGTGCGCGGCGATCGCTGCCCGTGACAGCATGGCGCGCATGGACCTGAGCGTTCCGCTGCCGGTGATCGGGGTTGTCCGCACCAGCCGCGCGGAACCCGAAAACACGCCGATCCAGGCGGCCGTCAACCGCGCCGAGCGCGGGACAGTCGAGATCGCCGAGCCCTACCGGGCGGGGCTGGAGGGCCTCGACGGCTTCGGCTATGCCTGGCTGCTCAGCTGGCTGCACAGGCCGGGCGGGCCGGGCGGCGTTCCGCCCCTCCGGCAGGTTCCCTTCCTGCTGCGAAGCCAGCAGCGCGCGATGGGCATCTTCGCCACCCGGGGGCCGCAGCGGGTCAACCCGATCGGCCTGAGCCTGATCCAGGTTCTCCAGGTGACCGGGCAGGCCGTGCTGTTCGCTGGCGTCGACCTCATCGACGGGACGCCCGTCATCGACCTCAAGCCCTACGTCACCCGGTTCGACCGGCCGCCCGGCGATCCGCCCTGCGGCTGGCTCGACCAGGTCACCATCGCCGAGGGAACCACGCCCGCCCGGCTCGCCCGCGCCAAGCCACCAGGGTGAGTGGTGTGCCTGGCTTTCTAGCTGGTCCCAGCCGGATACCCGGAACCCGTATGCGTCATTGACGTATACTTTATCTATGGCCATGACAACGATACGGGTGGACGCCGAGGTGCGGGACCAGATTGCTGCCCGGGCCGAACTCCACGGCCGGAGCCTTGGCGCGGAACTACGGGCAATGCTCGACGAGATCATGTGGCAGGGCATCGAGGCCGGTTACCGGAGGCTCGCGATGCATCGGGAGGAGCTGGCGGCATATCAGGCTGAGGCCGCCGAATGGACATCTGCTGGCCTCGGTGACCTGGCTGCCGCTGCCGCGCAGGAGTATCCGGAGTACAACTCTTGACCAGCGGGGACGTGCTGCTCTGTGACCTCAATCCGGTAGCCGGCCGGGAGCAGGGCGGCATCCGACCAGTCATCGTGGTGTCGCACCATCGCTACTCAGTGATACCAGGGCTGTTCCTCGCGGTGCCGCTTACCACCCGTAATCGCGATCTCGACCATCACATAGAGGTTCCTGCGGACCACGACACCGGGCTGAAGCAGGTTTCGTATGCCATGACGGAGCAAGTCCGTGCCATGTCCCAGCAGCGAGCCGGGCGCCAGCTGGGCAGTGTCAGCAGCGAAATGCTGACGGCGATCAGCCGTTATCTGCACCTCTTCATCATCTGAGCCACCCTCGACTTCATCATCTGAGCCACTCCGACCCGCGCGGGGCCGCGCCGCTGCTCGAAAACCAGTTCATATTTCTGGGTGTCGTGACAGGGTATGTCCCGCCGTTTCGAGATCGCTCACTTTACTGGCGCAGAATGCTTACTCGGAGGGTGCGGTATTCCTCCGCCGCTGGTGCCTGGCGACGCGGTAGGCGTCCACGGCCTTGCGGGAACTCCGCCAGACGCCGTCAGCGCCCTGGACTGCATCAAGGCGTCCACGTTGTGCCGCCTGACGGAGCGCCGGAAGGGTGAACTGCTCGTCCACGAGCGCGGCCAGAGGTACCAGGCGAGCCGGTCCAGCGACGTTCGGCACGATGAACCGGTTGAGGTTGTCATACATTGCCCGGGCGATCAGCTCGCCCAGCGCCCCGAAGTCGTCCCGGTCGGCCCGCTGCATCGCCGCTAGGTAGTTATTGCGCTGCCGCTTGAAGACGACGACCGGCGGGTAGCCGAGGCGGACCAGGATGAGGTTCAGGAGGAGCCGCCCGGCGCGGCCGTTCCCGTCGATGAATGGGTGCAGGCGCTCGAACTCGTTATGCAGCCGGGCCAGTTCCTCGACGAGCGGGCGGCCAAGGTCTGCTCCCGAGTGAATCTTGTCGCCAGCGATGCAGGCGCTCTCGACCCAGTGCTGCACCTGAGCTGGCACGAGTGGCCACGATGGCGGTGTCATCCCGCCGCTGAAGGGACGGATGTCGTGCTCGCGGAAACTGCCCGGCCCTTCGCGATCGGTCGCGTCCGGGAGCGGGGCGACGTCCCAGACGGGGGTCATCGCCATGTGGTGGACCTGGCGGACCTCAGCGATCGTGAGGAGCCTGCCGTCGTGCCAGTCGCCTGGCTCCAGTGCCTGCCCGTAGACCCACTGAGCCGCGTCGGCGTATCCCCGTACCTCGTTGTATTCGCTGAGCGGCTTGGCGCCGATCGCGCGGCCCTGGTCAAGCAGTGCCTGGACCTGCCGCAAGACCAGGGTGTTGCCCTCCAGGGCTGTCGAGTGGTGAGCTTCCTGGTGCCAGATGTCCTCCCAGATGGCCTGGGCTTCCTCCGGCGAAGGAAGGCCTCCGTAACGCTGGTTGAGCTCAGCCAGGGCCTTGTCCAGGCGCTCGTAGACGCTTGTCCGGCTCGGACGGCCGCTGCCCACCATCGTTACCTGCCCCATGAGCCGCGGCCTGGCGGGCCAGCTAGTTGATACATCTAAGTAGAACTCAATTAAACTTATCAACTAACTACTCGCCTGGCGAACCGCCTAGCTGCAGCCGCTGGTGGAGCCGCAGCCTTCGCAGACGTAGCAGCTGCCCGCCGGGCGCATCTTGGTGCCGCAGGTCAGGCAGAGCGGCGCGTCGGCGCTGCGCCCCAGATGGGACTCGACCAGCTCCGTGGAACTGCGCGGCTGGGCGGGTGAGTCAGGACGCGAAATCCGTTCAGAATCTGGCCTTTCCGCCTGCTGGAGCGGGATCTTCTCCACGGGTACCGACTGCGCCAGCTCCACCGGGTCCATCTCGTCGGCAACCGCGGCCGGATCGTCCCCGGACAGCTCGGCCGTGCGCTCGCCGACCGACAGGATGCCCAGCTCGGAGCGCTGGTTGTACGGCAGGTGGTCGAGCGCCAGGCGGCGGAAGATGTAGTCCATCACCGAGCTGGCCATCCTGATGTCCGGGTCGTCGGTGATCCCGGCGGGCTCGAACCGCATGTTGGTGAACTTGGCGACGAAGGACTCCAGCGGGATGCCGTACTGCAGGCCCACCGAGATGGCCACCGAGAACGCGTCCATCACGCCGGCCAGCGTGGAGCCCTGCTTGCCGAGCTTGAGGAAGACCTCGCCGACGCCGTCGTCCGGGTAGCTGGAGGCGGTCATGTAGCCTTCCGCGCCTGCCACCGAGAACCTGGTCACGGTCGCGGACCGCTGCTTGGGCAGCCGCTTGCGCACCGGGCGGACATCGTGCGGGGCGGCCGCGGGCTGCGCCACCTCGGCCGGCTGCCGCTTGGACACCGACAGCGGCTGGCCCACCTTGCAGTTGTCGCGGTAGATGGCCAGCGCCTTCAGGCCGAGTTTCCAGCCCTCGAAGTAGATCTTCTCTATGTCCTCTATTGTGGCGGTTTCTGGAAGATTAACCGTATTATGGTTGACGATGCCGTTGGCGACGAAAGCATGCGTGTCTGGCACGGAGAGGTCATAGACCTCGGCTTCGCCCGCGTCGATGACCGACTCCACCACAGAGAAATGCAGGTTTCCGTCAATCACCTGGCGCAGCCAGGCCGGAAGGGTTACTCCCGGCAGGGTGGACACCCGCTCCAGCGTTCGCCGGGTGACCTGCTGCGTGCGCGGGTCGCGCAGGAAGGTGAACTCGTTGCGCCAGCTTCGCCCGTGATCGACACCATGCACGCCCAGCGGTATCAGCTCATAGAGCTCCCGGCCGGTGACCCCCGGCACGACGTCCGCGGTGCCAGCGGAGCAGTCCCTGCGCAGGTACTCCGCCGCCCTGGCGGCCTTCTCCGGCTCGAGGAAGGGAACGAGGCTGACCATGAGCTGTCCTTGCAGCCCCGCTGCGTAGACCTCGTCGTAATCCTTGTCGTACTCCTTGTTGTGCTTGGTGATCCGGCTGTGCAGGACTCCGAGGTTGGTCATGACGGCCTGGAGGTCGTCAAGCAGCGCCGGGCTGTCCAGGCAGATCGCCCACTTGGCGGCACCGCCGGTCGTGACGTAGGCATCCAGCGCCAGGCCCTGGAGGAATGCCATCACCATCTCGCGCGGCGAGCTCAGCACGGCATCGGGAATCCGCTTGTCTGAGGAACGCGTGCCGCAGCCGAGCGCGGTCATGAACTCCACGACGGTCTTGGACGACACCACCACGGCGGGGCATTTGCCAGGATCGGCGGTGATGCGAGCCTGGAGACCGAACACCGACTGCCATAGCTGGCGGATGCGCTCCAGCACCTCGGGAACCGAGTTGGTGATGGTGATCGTCCAGTTGCTGCGGGTGGTGTGTCCCTCGGAAGCATAGGCACCGAGCAGGAGCGCAAGCTCGGTGCTCATCTCGGCGGGCAGCAGGACGTCCTTCTGGTTGCCGTGGGGCGCGGAGACGGTGATCCCGCGCAGGCTCCACGGCGTGTCGGCCCACAGCTCGGCACCGTACTGGATCGCGACGCCGTCGCCCTCTTCGATATCGGCCAGCGTCTTCCAGGTGAGGCCGCCCGGCCCGGCGACGAGCAGCCGGTGCGGCAGTGTTCCCGTGATGGAATGCCCTGAACGGAGCGTGACGCGGCGCACCGGGCGGATGCCGCCGTAGTAGAACGCGTCGGTCTTCCTGTCCCCGTCAAGAGACGAGATCACCAGGCGCTCCGCGCGGAACGTGTCTTCCGCCTCGCCCTGGTGCAGGCTGCCGATCCTTACCAGTCCCGCTGAGGAGGCGACGAGCGTGTCGCCGGTCACGCACTTGGAGATGGCGCCGCTCAGGGCGGGCTGGACGGCGGCCATCATCCGGACATGGCCCATCGGGCTGATCGCACGCTCGCCCATCGCGCAGTCGAAGACGTCGTAGTGCTCATGGCGCAGGCCGGGGGCGTCGACCACGTGCCCGTGCTCAGCGATGTACTCGATGATCGCCTCGGCCTGTTCTGGCTGGTAACCGAGGTTCTTCAGGGCTCTTGGCACGGTCTGGTTGACGATCTGCATCGAGCCGCCACCGACCAGCTTCTTGAACTTGACCAGCGCCAGGTCCGGTTCGACACCTGTTGTGTCACAATCCATCATAAGTCCTATTGTTCCGGTTGGTGCCAATAGTGAGGCTTGGGCGTTTCTGTAGCCGTTTGCCTCGCCTAGTGCCAGGCAGTCCTGCCAGGCGTGGTTGGCCGCGGCGAGGATCACGTCGTCCATGCCGCCCAGCGGCCGGATGCTGGCACTGGCCTCGGCGTGCATGGACATCACCCGCTTGTGCGCGGTCGCGTTGCGCGCGTAGCCGTCGTACGGGCCCACGACCTTGGCCAGCTCGGCGGAGCGCCGGTAGGCAGTGCCGGTCATCAGCGAGGTGATGGCGCCCGCGATGGCCCTGCCGTCGTCGGAGTCGTAGGCGTGCCCGGTCGCCATCAGCAGCGCGCCGAGGTTGGCGTAGCCGATGCCAAGCTGCCGGTAGGCCCGGGTGATGGCCGTTATCTTCTCCGTCGGGAAATCGGCGAAGCAGATCGAGATGTCCATCGCGGTGATGACGAGCTCGGTGATCTGCTGGAACCGCTCGACGTCGAATGTATCGTCGTCGCGCAGGAACTTGAGCAGGTTGATGCTGGCCAGATTGCACGAGGAGTTGTCCAGGTGGACGTATTCCGAACAATTAGCCACCACGATGCCGCCGACGATGTAGGAATGGTTCCGCGGCTCGGTGAGGTTGTAGGTGGTCTCGAAGCCGCGTGACTCGCGGGAGACGAGGCGGACGGTCTCGTCCGTGTCATACCAGGTGGTCGACGCGATGACGGCGAGCAGTTTCCGCTCCTTGGCGGGCAGGCTGAAGCCGATCCTGGCCCCGAATTCCCGCAGTGACCGGCCGGTGATCCGCAGGTCGAAGCCCGGGCCGTTGGAGCCGTAGCTGGCGGTCGATCCGTCCTTGCGGACGTAGCCGAAGCTGTCTTTCTTGGTGCCGCCCTGGTAGATCCGGCTGGCGATCCCGAGTGAGGCCAGCAGTTCCTGGACACCGAGCAGCAGCTCCTCGGATCGGCTGCCGAGGCCGGCGTACCGGGTTCCGTTCTGCTGGCTCACGATGCAGCCGTCGGCGTCGAACAGGCCCTGCAGGAAGCCGGTCAGCGCGTCTTCCGGTGCCTCGAAGATCGCGTCGGGCACGTGCTTGGCGGGCGCGTGGCCGGACGACACGCCCAGCGCCCGGACGAAGGCGATGAAGGCGTCCCTGGTCACCCGGAGCTGCCGGGTGCCGTTCGCCTGCACGCTCGGCTTGGCGTCGAACCCGGTGATCCGCGCGATGAGCTCCCGGTGCCGCGGCAGGACCTCGGTCATGTCGTCGTCGGTGCCGTAGACCGTGACCGCGTTCTGGTCGGTCACGCAGCCGTCGCCGACGAGCCAGCCCAGGTAGTGACCGAGCTCCTCGTCCCATTTCACTGGCAGGTCAAGCGCCTCGCGCGACCGTACCGACGCCGCGGCGGCCAGGGCGCTCGCCGGGATTCGCGGGTCGGCGGCGGCACGCGGGGCGTACTGCAGCGAGCGCACCACCCGGTCGTCGGCGGTCAGGTCCTCGGCGTGCACCCAGCCCCGGTCAGCGGTCCAGATCCGGTGGCCGGGAGTGCAGCGCAGCCGCGAGCCGTCGGAGAACCGCAGCTCGACGATCTCATTGCTGCCGGTGACCAGGTAGCGGGCCGGGATCGTCGCTTCCACCCGCTCGGCGGGGGCCGACTGGGACGTGACGTCGTTCGTATACACGGCGAAGCTCTGGCCGGCCGCCGCGCGCGCCACCAGGTCACCGATCCGGATCAGCCCCTGGTCGGTGACGACGCGCTGGTCCGCGGGGAAGCACGGATTACTTGCGGTAATTCGGCCGGATTCCGGGCAGGTGTGCCAGTCGTTGATCGTCCCGTCGTACTGAATGCCGGGATCGGCGCATTCCCAGGCCGCCTTGGCCATCTTTCGGAACAGCGCCTTGGCGTCGACGGTCGCCACGGTCTCGCCGGTCTGGCGGGCGGCCAGGGCGAAGGACTTGCCATCCTCCACGGCGCGCATGAACTCGTCGTTGACCCGCACCGAGTTGTTGGCGTTCTGGTACTGGACGCTCATGATGTCCTTGCCGCCGAGGTCCATGTCGAACCCGGCGTCGCGCAGGACGCGGATCTTGTCCTCCTCGCGCGCCTTGGTCTGGATGAAGTCCTCGACGTCGGGATGGTCCACGTCGAGCACGACCATCTTCGCCGCGCGCCGGGTGGCGCCACCGGACTTGATCGTGCCCGCCGAGGCGTCGGCGCCGCGCATGAACGAGACCGGCCCGCTGGCTGTCCCGCCGGACGACAGCAGTTCCTGGCTGGAGCGGATCCTGGACAGGTTGACGCCGGCGCCGGATCCGCCCTTGAAGATCAGGCCCTCTTCCCGGTACCACTCGAGGATCGAGTCCATGGTGTCGTCGACGGCCAGGATGAAGCAGTTGTGCACCCGCAGGTTCCCGGCCAGGTACTCGCCGCTCTCGGTCTGGATGTCGTAGACGGCCATCTCGCCGAGCCGCTCGACCTTGCTGATCTCGACCAGGCGACGATCGGATCCGCCGACGCCGGGATCCACCTGCATCAGCTGGTCACCTGGGCGGAGGAAACCCGCGACGGTGAACTCGCCGGCCACCAGATCCTGAGCCCGCCAGACGAGATGGTCCGGCGTGACGTCCAGCGCGTCGCCGGCCCTGGTGTGCAGCCGCAGCACCTCCTTGACCCCGTTGGCCTTGGTCGCGACGATCCGGGTGGTGCCGTGCGCGTCATGGACCTTCGTCCCGACCGCGTCGTCATCGACAAGCTTGCCGATCGGGATCAGGCCGTCCGCCGTGCTGACCAGCGCGCCGTAGGGCTGGCACGCGGAGACCTGCTGCGGCGAGGAGGTGCCGACATTGAACCAGACCGGGGAGTTGAAGCTGAAGACCTGGTGGATGAGGGCATACATGAGCTCGTGCTCGAAGATCTCCGCGTCCTTGCCCGAGGCGAAGTAGCCGTTCTCGCGTCCGGCCGCGAGGTAGACGCCGACCACCCGGTTCACGAGCTGCCGGAGGCTGTGCTCGCGTTCCGGCCCGCCCACCGCGCCGCGGAAGTACTTCGTGGTCACGATGTTGGTGGCGTTGACCGACCAGAAGTCGGGAAACTCCACGCCGCGCTGCTCGAAATTGACCGATCCATCCCGCCAGTTGGTCATGATGACGTCGCGGCGCTCCCAGGTGACCTCGTCATAGGGATGGACGCCCGCGCGAGTGTGGATGCGGCGCATCGTGAGGCCCTTGCGGGTGCCCTTGCCGCCGTGGCTCGCTGACCCGCTCGCCGTCTCGGTCATGTCCTCCCCCTTCACGGATCCGGGTGGATCCCTTTGCGGCCTGCCAGGCCCTCTCGCATCTGACTCGTGCGGCGCCCGGTATTAGCGGGCAGGTGCGCGCTGACCCTGCCCGGCCGGGACGGTCTCCGGCCGGGCGGGGGCGTTCTGCTGCCCGGCGGCCGGCATTTCCGGCCCGGCAGAACCAGGCCCGCCCGGGCCGGCCGGGCCTGGTTCTGCCGGGCGCTCCCCGTCCTCGTATCGATCCCGCCAGCCGTCCTCGTGTCCGGACCGGAGGGTGGCTATCTCATTCTCGAAGTCGGCCAGCGACTCGAAGCCCCGGTATACCGAGGCGAATCGCAGGTACGCCACCTCGTCAAGCTCCCGAAGCGGCCCGAGAATCGCGAGGCCGACCTCATGGGAAGGCACCTCAGCGCAGCCGCGGGCCCTGATCGTGTCTTCCGCCCGCTGGGCCAGGATCGCGAGCTGGTCCTCGCTCACCGGCCTGCCCTGGCACGCTCTCCGCACGCCACTGGTGATCTTGTCGCGGGTGAAGGGCTCGGTCACCCCGCTGCGCTTGCCCACCATCAGGATCACGGTCTCCTGGGTGGTGAACCTGCGGCCGCATTCCGGGCATGACCGGCGGCGGCGGATCGCGGCGCCATCGTCGGCCGTCCGGCTGTCGATGACCCGGCTGTCCGAGCGCTTACAGTACGGGCAGTTCACGCGATCACACCTCCCCCGCCGCGACGGAGCCTTTGCTTGTGAACACAACCTATAGAAAAACTACAGCGTTGTAACTACTAGATATTGTGGTCCAGGCCGACGCAGGACGCAAGCTCACCGGAGCGCCTCGCCGAAATTGCTGGTAGCGGCGGCCCGCCCGGCATGGCCGGCGTGTCGCGGAACCGGCGCGACCGCCGGCGTGTCGCGGGACGCGCCGGTCAGGCCCGGGGCACCCACAAGGTCTCACCCGGCTGGATCACGGTACCGCTCAGGGCGTTGACCTCGATGATCTGCTGGATGACGATGCGCGGATCGGCCGCTGGCTCCGCCCGGCTGGCAATGGACCACAGCGTCTGGCCCGGCCGGACCACCACCTGGGTCAGGCCCTGATACGCAGCCCCGGGTCGCTGAACATGGCTGGCAGCCCGCGCGCCGCCCGGCACGGTCAGCCAGAGCAGCATGACCGCCGCCGTGAGCACCGTGATGACGAAGCAGGCCAGCACCGTCCGGCCGCGCCTGGTCAGCCGCAATCCCTGGGGCCGCCCGCGCTCCCCGGCCCGCCCGGGCTGCTCAGGCCGGCGAACCTGCGCCCGGCCGTCCGCCAGCGGGGAACGCGCAGCCGCCCTGGGCCGCATCACGGCAATCTCGGCGGGACCGAGACCCAGCTCATCGTTCTCCGCGGTGCTCAGTACGCTCATCGCCAGCCTCCCTTTAACCGAACGGTAGTTCGATCGTATCTCTGTTCTATAGTATCTTCGTTCGATCGAACGAAGATACGGTACAGTCTTACCGGGCGGGTCCGACACTTTGAGGATTCGTCGAACAGATGTTTGAGATCGAGGGCCGCAGGCGCTAGCGTCGGCCATGACCGCAATCTCCGATCCGGAGGCCCGATGATGAGCAGCAGCAACGAGGACGGGACTGCGCGGCAGGCATCGGCCGCCGCCGGCGACGCAGGCCCCGGCGTCAGGCCCAAGGGCAGGCCAGGCAGGAAGCCGAAGGGCAGCGTCCCCGTGATCACGGCCGAATTGCCGGACCGGCCCGATCCGGGTCACGTGCTGACCTGGCGCCAGCGCAAGGTGCTCCAGGTGATCCGCGAGTCCGTGCAGCGCCGCGGCTACCCGCCTTCGATGCGGGAAATCGGCGAGGCGGTCGGGCTGACCAGCACGTCCAGCGTCTCTTACCAGCTGTCCACGCTGCAGAGCAAGGGATACCTGCGCCGTGACGCCGGCCGGCCCCGCACGGTGGAGGTCCGGCTGCCCGGTCATCCGGCGGTCCGGCCCGAGCCGGGGGCCGATGACGAGACGCCGATGAACATCGCCTCTCAGGAGGCGGCCTACGTACCCCTCGTCGGCCGGATCGCAGCCGGCGGCCCGATCCTCGCCGAGGAGTCGATCGAGGACATCTTCCCGCTGCCCCGGCAGATCGTCGGCGAGGGAACGCTCTTCCTGCTCAGGGTGGTCGGCGACTCCATGATCAACGCGGCGATCAAGGACGGCGACTGGGTAGTCGTCCGCCAGCAGCCGGTCGCGGAGAACGGGGACATCGTGGCGGCGATGATCGACGGCGAGGCGACGGTCAAGACGTTCAAGCGCTCTGACGGCCATGTCTGGCTGATGCCGCACAACCCCGTGTACGCGCCGATCCCCGGTGACGACGCGGCCATTCTCGGCCGCGTGGTCACCGTGCTCCGCCGCGTCTGATCCGCCGCGTCAGCGATCGCCCGCCATGCCGAACGCGGCGAACGCGGACTCCATCTCCGCGCCGTCCGCGCCGGACGCGAGCAAGACCTGCAGCAGCAGCCGTGCCTTGAGCGGGTCGAGGAACCCTGCGCCGATCAGGCCGCGGCCCAGCAGGTCCTGTTCCGAGCCCGCGCCGCCGTAGGTGCCGGCGAGCACCGAGCCCGCCCCCGTGCGCGATGCCAGCACCACGGGCATCCGCTCGGCCAGCTCGGCCAGCAGCGGCACCACGGCCGGGGGCACGTGCCCGCCGCCGAAGCCGGCCACCACCAGCCCGTCCAGCCGCCCGGCCCCCGCGCGCAGAAACTCGCCGTCATCGCCCAGGGACATGGTGGCAAGCCCGACCCGGATCTGATGAGCCCGCCGCCGCGCCGCCGGCGCCGCCGCCGGCCCGAGCCCAGCTTCCAGCGCTGTTCCTGCTCCCGGCAACGTCCCCGGTCCCGCGGCCTCCCGGGCACCAGCGGCTGCCGGATGCGCCGCGCCCACGAGGGCCCCCTCCCGAGCCGTCAGCGAGACGGCCAGCGGCAGAACCGGACGGCGGGCCGGCCGCGTCAGCAGCCGCACCTTGCCCTCGATCACGTGCCCGAGCGGCCCGGTGGACGGCGAGGAAAAGGCAGTGATGCTGGTGGTGTGCGCCTTGCGCACATACCGGGCGGCGTGGATCTCATCGGCGAACACCACGACGCAACCAAGCCCGGCGAGCAGCGGGCTCGCCGCCGCCTGGATCGCGGCCAGGATGTTCGCCGGGCCGTCGGCCCCGGCCAGGCCGGGGTGGCGCATCGCGCCGGTCACCACGAGCGGCGCGTCGCCGGCATGCGCCAGGTCGAGCAGGAAGGATGTCTCCTCGATCGTGTCCGTGCCCTGGATGACCACCGCGCCGCGGCAGCCGGCCGCGAGTTCCGTCTCGATGGCGGCCGCGAGCTCAAGCACGTCGGCGACGCCGAGCGCGAAGCCCGGCAGCCGCCGGAATTCATGCACCTCGGCCGCCGCGCCCGCGCCGGCCAGGCCGGGCACGGAGTCCAGCAGCTCGGCGCCGGTCAGCACCGGGACCACGCCGCCGCCGGATCCGCCCGCCATGGAGATCGTGCCGCCCAGGGTGAAGACGGCTACCCGCGGCGTCATGCCGGCACGATGTTCACCAGGCTGGGCGGCCGCACGATCACGGCGCGGACGCCGCGGCCGGCCAGCGAGCGGCTCACCCCCGGCGCGGCGACCGCCAGCGCGCGCAGCTCGTCCTCGCCGATCCCCGGCGGCACCTGCAGCCGGTCACGCACCTTGCCGTCCACCTGCACAACGCACGTGACCAGGTCCTGGACCAGCAGCGCCGGGTCCGCGGCCGGCCAGCCCGCCTTCGCCACCGACGGCTCGTGGCCCAGTAGCTCCCAGCACTCCTCCGCCGTGTACGGGGCGAATAGCGACAGCAGCACCGTCAGCGTCTCCACCGCCTCGCGCACCGCGGGGTCGGCCGCGCCCGGCCCGGAGTCGATGGTCCGGCGGGTGGCGCTGGACAGCTCCATCAGCCGCGCTACCGCCACGTTCAGCCTGGTGCCCTCGACCAGCCTGGTGACCTCGTCGATGGTGCGGTGCGTGACCCTCCTGAGCTGGCGATCGCCCGCGTCGGCGGCCTGTCCCGCCGCCGCCGCCGCGCCCGCCTCGGCGGCCAGCCGCGTGACCCGGCCCAGAAATTTAACGGAGGCCTCGGGGTTCATGTCGGCCCAGTCGATATCGTCCTCCGGCGGGCTCGCGAAGACCATCGTCAGCCTGATCGCGTCCACACCGTGCGCCGCCAGTTGCTCGCCCAGGTCAACGCCGTTGCCCAGCGACTTGGACATCGACCTGCCCTGATTGATGACCTGGCCCTGGTTCATCAGCCGGGTGAACGGCTCGATGAAATCCAGCATCCCCATGTCGTGCAGCACCTTGACGAAGAACCGGCTGTACAGCAGGTGCAGGATCGCGTGCTCGATGCCGCCCACGTACAGGTCGACCGGCGCCCACCGGCGGACCGCCTCGACGTCGAACGGGCCATCCTCGTCATGCGGCGAGCAGTACCGCAGGAAGTACCAGGAGGAGTCGACGAACGTGTCTATCGTGTCGGTGTCCCGCCTGGCCGGGCCGCCGCACCGGGGGCAGTCGACATTCACCCAGTCGGTCGCCGCGGCCAGCGGCGAGACGCCCTTCGGTGCCAGGTCCTGGCCGCGCAGGTCGGGCAGCACGACCGGCAGGTCCTCGTCGGGCACCGGCACCTCGCCGCAGCCGTCGCAGTACACGATGGGAATCGGCGCCCCCCAGAACCGCTGCCGGGAGACCAGCCAGTCGCGCAGCCGGTAGCTGACGGCGGCGCGGCCCAGCCCGCGCTCCGCCAGGATCTCGGTGATCCTGGCGATCGCCCCGGACTTGGCCAGGCCGTCGATCGGCCCGGAGTTGACCAGCGTTCCCTCGCCGGGCGTGGCTGTCCCGGTCTCGGCGGGATCCGGCAGGCCGGTGTCCACCACGACCCGGACCGGCAGGCCGAACTTCCGCGCGAAGTCCAGGTCCCGCTGATCGTGCGCGGGAACTGCCATGATCGCCCCGGTGCCATAGTCTGGCAGCACGTAGTCGGCCGCCCAGACGCCGATGCGCTCGCCATTGACCGGGTTGATCGCGTAACGGCCCAGGAAGACGCCGGTCTTCTCCCGGTCGGTGGCCTGGCGCTCGATGTCGGTCAGCTTGCGCACGTCGGCGACGTAGGCGTCCAGCTCGGCCTGCCGGTCCGGCGCGCACAGCTCCGCGGCCAGCGGGGAATCGGCCGCCACCACGAAGAACGTGGCGCCGTACAGCGTGTCTGGCCGCGTGGTGAACACGGTAACCGGCTCGTCCCGGCCCTCGATCGCGAACCTGACCTCGGCGCCCTCGCTCCGCCCGATCCAGTTGCGCTGCATCAGCAGGACCGGATCGGGCCAGCGTCCCACCAGCGGCGCCATGTCGGCCAGCAGCCGGTCGGCGTAATCGGTGATCTTGAAGTACCACTGGGTCAGCACCCGGCGGACCACCTCGCAGCCGCACCGCTCGCACCTGCCGCCGATCACCTGCTCGTTGGCCAGCACGGTCTGGTCAACGGGGCACCAGTTGACGTAGCCGCCCTTGCGGTAGGCCAGCCCGCGCTCGTGCAGCCGCAGGAACAGCCACTGGGTCCAGCGGTAGTAGCCGGGGTCGCAGGTATGCAGCCGGCGCGACCAGTCGAACGACAGCGCGTACCGGCGGAACGATGCCGCCTGGGTCTTGATGTTGGCATACGTCCAGTCAGCCGGATGCGAGTTCTCCCTGATCGCGGCGTTCTCCGCGGGCAGCCCGAACGCGTCCCAGCCAATCGGGTGCAGCACGTTGTGCCCGCGCTGGAAGTAATAGCGCGCCATCGCGTCGGCTACCGCGTACGCCTCGGCGTGGCCCATATGCAGGTCGCCGGACGGATAAGGGAACATGTCGAGCACGTAGGTGCGCGGCCGGTCATCGGCCGGGTCGTCACTGGCGCGGAACAGGTCCATCGCTTCCCAGCGGGCCTGCCATTTCTGCTGGATCGCGCGCGGATCGTAATGTCGCGTCCGCTCCGCGATATCGGCGGCTGTCATTGATTTCCTCGCGATGTGTTCGGTGCGGTTTGGCCCGGGAGTACCACCGGCCAGGGCACGGGCCGCCAGGTTGCCGGCAGGCCTGCTCCCCGGGCGCGGTGGCCTCCGCCAGGCAGGGTGGCCTTCAAGCAAAATGCCCCCCGGTGCACGAGGGGCAGCCGCGCCAACGACCAGTCAGTCGGCGCGGCTAAATAAGGAGCTGCCGCTTGCAGGGCATGCTCTCAGGATAGCGCACCCGGCAGCGGTCCCGCTGATCAAAATCCGGCAGCTCGGGAGCCGTGAAGTCAGCGGACTCCGCGCGGACGGAACTGAACGCTGATCCGGGGGCCGGCCGGCCGCGCGGTCTTGGGCACAGCGTGCTGCCAGGTGCGCTGGCAGCTGCCTCCCATCACCAGCAGGTCGCCGTGGCCGAGGTCGTGGCGCAGCGCCGGGCCGCCCTCGCGCGGGCGGAGCAGCAGTGCCCGGGGCGCGCCAAGCGAGACGATCGCGACCATGGTGTCCGCGTGCCCGCCGCGGCCGATGGTGTCGCCGTGCCACGCGACGCTGTCCCGGCCATCCCGGTACAGGCACAGGCCGGCGGTCCGGAATGGCTCGCCGAGTTCCGCCGCGTAGTGCTCGCTCAGCGCCTGGCGGAGATCGCCGAGCGCCGGGTCGGGAAGCGCCTCGCCCTCCCCGTAGAAGCAGACCAGCCGGGGGACGTCAACGACCCGCTCGTACATCCGCCGGCGCTCGGCGCGCCACGCGACAGCCTCGGTCAGCCGCCCGAACAGCGCGTCAGCCCCGGTGATCCAGCCCTGCCGGACATCGATCCAGGCACCGCGGGACAGCTCTGTCCGGCGCGTCGATGATCCCAGCGGGCCAGGGACGACCGCTTCGGAGAGGTCGAGCAGCGAACCCTGAAATGCGCTCGTCATGGGCAGCATGGCAATCATTCAAACACACGTTCGACGCGTCGTGCCGCCCGGGCCGGCCCGACGGCCCGGGCGGGGAATCTCCGCCGGGTGGCCGGTGCCCGGCGGGTGCGTGCCGTGGGTTATCAGGATGGACATTCATGCCCAATTAACGCGTCCCGGGATTACATCTTGACCGCGGTCGCTGGCGCCAAATAATGTCGTCTCGGCCGTCCCAGCCGCAGCATGCGGCCGCCGGGCAATACGCTACCGGACATTCTGGCGTTTGCGCTGGTCCCGGCCAGGTTACGTATTCGCTGCTGGGCAGCGACGGGGACATTTTGCAGTTTTCGGGGGAATGATGACTGTTCGGTCGCGGGTAGCATTCTGGCGCGCTCCCAGACGATATTCGCAGCTCTGGAAGAATGGCCGCGGATTAAATTACGCGACGCGCTGGGATGTCCCGGCGGCCGGACCGCGCCGTGTATAACGTGCCCGAGGACTCACTGGACGGCCATGCCATCGCCATCGTCGGCATGGCGTGCCGATTCCCGGACGCGGACGATCCGCCCGCGCTGCTTGACCTCGCCATGACCGGGCGTCGCGCGTTCCGGCGGCTGCCGCCGTGCAGGCTTGAGCTCACCGACTATTACAGCGAGGACCCGGCGACGCCCGACGCGACCTACAGCACGCGGGCAGCGCTGGTCGAGGGATGGCACTTCGACCACGCCGCGTTCCGGGTGTCGCCGACGGCCTTCGCAAGCGCGGATCCCGCTCACTGGCTCGCCCTGGAGACGGTGGCGCGCGCACTGGCGTCCGCCGGATTCCCCGGCGGCAAGGGCCTGGCCCGCAACCGAGTCGGCGTGGTGATCGGCAACACCCTGACCGGGGACGTCTCACGGGCCGCTGCGATGCGGCTGCGCTGGCCCTACGTCCGGCGCGTGCTCGCCGACTCGATGGCGGCGGCTGGCATCCCGGAGGACCAGGGCACGCGGGTGCTGACGGACGCGGCGGCACGCTACCTCGCCCCGTTCCCCGAGGTGACCGCCGGCACCCTCGCGGGAAGCATCCCGGCCTCGATCGCGGCGCGGATCTGCGGTCATTTCGGGTTCAGGGGCGGCGGCCACGCGGTCGACGGCGCAGCTTCCTCGTCTCTGCTCGCGGTGACCTCGGCGTGTACCGCGCTGGGCGCTGGCGAGATCGACGTCGCGCTGGCCGGCGGCGTGGACGTCAGCCTCGACCCGTTCGAGCTCGTCGGGCTCGCCAAGGCCGGCGTGCTCGCCGCCGGGGAAATGCGCGTCTACGACGAGAGCCCGACCGGGTTCCTGCCCGGCGAGGGCTGCGGGGTCGTGGTCCTGATGCGGGCCGCCGATGCCTATGCGACCGGGCAGCGCGTCTTTGCCCAGATCGCGGGCTGGGGGATGTCCTCGGCCGGGCGGCCGGGCCTGGCCGCGCCCGATCCGGGCAGCCAGCTGCTCGCGCTCCGCCGGGCCTACCGGCAGGCGGGCGTCGATCCCGCTGATGTTCAGCTGATCGAAGGGCACGGAACGGGTACCGCGGACGGCGACCTCGCCGAGCTCACCGCGCTTGCGGAGCTGCGCAAGGGATCACGGCGGTCGGCCGCGCTCGGCTCGATCAAGGCAAACATCGGCCACGCCAAGGCCGCCGCGGGTGCCGCCGGGCTGATCAAGACCGTCGCCGCGATGACCGGCGAGGTCATGCCGCCGGCCACTGGCGTCGCCGTGCCGCATCCGCTGGCGGCAGGCCAGGACGCCGCGGTGCGCCTTCCTGGCCTGCCGGTGCCATGGCCGGCTGGGCCGAGAATCGCGGCGGTCAGCGCGATGGACCCGGGCGGGGCCAACGTCCACGTTGTGCTGACCAGCGACCCGGTCAGGCAGAACCGCCATGACCGCGTGCTCGGCGTGCTGCCGCGGCCGCGGTCGTGGCGGGCCGCCGCCGGGCTGGCCCGCGGCCCGGCCGGCCCGGCGCGGCGGCTCGGCAGCGCGGACCTGGCGGGGCCGCTGCCCCGCGCCGCGACGCGGACCCTCGCGTACCTGCTGCATGCGCCTGACCGGGCCAGCCTGGTCGCTCCGCTGGCCAGGATCGCCGACATCGCGCGCTGGCTGTCGGACGCGGAGCTGCATGATCTCGCCTGCCAGCTCGCGGACGAGGCCGCGGATCAGGGGCCGGTGCGGGTCGCCATCGTCGCGAGCAGGCCGGAGCAGCTGGCCAGGCTGGCCGACGAGGCCATTACGCTGCTGCCCGACCTCACCGGTGAACTGACGGCCGCCCGGCCCGGAATCTTCGCGGCTGACGGCGCGGCCAGCCGCGTCGGGCTGCTGATTTCCGGTGACGTAATGTCCGGTGACGTGGTGGCGGGCCCCGGCGGCGCGACGGCCCGCGACGCCGACGGGCAGCTGGCCGCGCTGGAACGGCTGGACCAGCTGGGGGTACGGGCGGCGATGGCGGCCGGCCGCGGCCTTGGCGAGATCGCCGGGCTTGCCTGGGCGCGTTGCCTGCCCGAAGCGGACGCGTCCGTATTCGCGCGGCGCTGCGGCGAGATCCTCAGCGTCCCCGCCGATTCGACGGCGGCGCAGTATGACCGCTCCGAGCGGCTGCACGCGCTGCTGGCCGAGTTCGCGTTCACGGCGCCACGGCGTCACCTGATCTCGGCCGCCACCGGGCACGCGGTGACGTCGGCGGAGGACATCGTGGACGTGCTGCGCGCCCAGCTTGGCGCGCAGGACCTGCTGGACGAGGCGCTCAGCGCCGGCGCGGCCAGCGCTGACCTGCTGATCGAGACCGGTCCCGGACACGCGCTCGCGGTCGCCGCGGCGAGATGCTGCCCGATCCCTGCGATCAGCCTGGGCGGCGGTCCCGGCCATGGCCACGCCGCGCCGCTCGCGGTCGCCGCCCTGTTCGCAGCCGGCGCGCTTGGCTATCCGCCAGCGCTGCATGCGGGAGAGCCAGCCCGGCCGTTCGACATCTGGCGAGAGCAGATCTTCATCGCCAGTCCGTGCCAGGAGCCGCCGCCCGCCGCAGCGGGAACGCCGCCCGTTCCGGGCGGGCGAAACGCCGGCCGGGCGCCAGCCGGCCCCCGGCCCGGGAGCCGCGGCGGCGAGCCGGTCAGCAGCGACCCTGGGCACCGGCACCCTCAGCAGCCGGGCAGGCCCGGCCGTGTATCACGAAGCCATGACACCGGGCCAGCCGGGCACGACGGCCCGGCGGCTGCCGGGGATCCGCCGGACGGGATCGCGCCGTGGACTCGCTGCTACGTAGAGCAGCTGCGACCGCCCCGCCGTCCGGTCGCCCCGGGCGACGGCCAGCGCTGGCGGGTCAGAGCGGCCACGAGCCATCCGTTCCGCGAGCTTATTGATGAGCTTTTCCCTGACGAGCCTGACGCCGGCCGCACCCTGGCCTTCGTCGGCAGCCCAGACGACCCGGACGCCTGCGTCGCGGCGCTGAGCGGCGCGGCCGACGCGGTCAGCTCCGGGCAGCTTGTCGTGATCAGCCACGGGCCAGGCTTCTCCGGGTTCTGGGCGAGCCTGCACGCCGAGCATCCGTCGCTGGGCATCACGCTGCTGCGAGTCCCGGACAGCGCCGACGGGCTGCGAGCCGCTCGCCGGTACTGCGCCACGCTGCCCGGCCAGTTCCGTGAGCTGTCGATCGACGCCGCCGGCCAGCCGCGCGAGCCGGTCATGGTGCCCGCCGACGTGCCAGGGGCCGACGCGTTCCCGCTCGGGCCGGCCGACGTCGTCCTGGTCAGCCGCGGGACCAGAGGCGCCGGGCTGGTCCTGGCGCAGGTGCTCGCCTGCTGCGGGGCGCAGATCGCCATCGTCGGCCGGCCGGGTCCCGACGAGGACACCGAGGTGGTGCAGGGCATCGACCGGCTGCGCTCGGCCGGCGCGCGCGTCACCTACGAGATCGCTGACGTGGCCAGCCGGGCCGCCATGGCCGCCGCGCTGCGGCGCATCGAGCGGCGGCTCGGGCCGGTGACGGCGATCGGGCACGCGGCGGCGACCGACCGGCCGCGGCTGGTCGGCGAGCTGACCGAGACCGAGCTTCGCGCGCGTTCCGGCAGGGAGTCGGCCGGCCTGCGGGACCTGGTAAGCCGCGTCACGACGAGCCGGCTACGGCTGATCATTACCTTCGGCTCGGTCGTCGGGCGCTACGGGATGGCGGGCGGAAGCATGCTCGCGCTCTCTAGCGGATCCCTCGCCGGGCAGGCGCAGCGGCTCGCTGAGGCCATCCCCGGCTGCCGGGCCCTGCACGTGGACTGGCCAGGCTGGTCGGGCATCGGGCTGGGCGAGCGGGCGGATCTCTCCGCCGGCCTGGCCAGGGCAGGGATCCTGCCGATCCCGGTCGAGGAAGGGTCACGGCTGCTGCTCAAGATCCTCGCCACCCCCGGTCTTCCGGCTCGCGTCGCGGTGCATGGCAGGGTCGGCGTTCCGGCGCCGGCGGCGATCGGCGACTCCGCGCGGCGACCGCCAGCCAGCGGGGCGCCCGGCGGCCGGTTCGTCGAGTTCCCGCTGGTGCACTACCCCGGAGTTGAGCTGGTCTGCGAGACCAGCCTGTCGCTGCGCTCCGATCCTTACCTGGGCGAGTACCTGGCGGCGGGAATCGGGACGCTGCCAGAGGTCGTGGCGCTTGAGGCGATGGCGCAGGCAGCCACCGTGCTGGCCGGGCGGCCGGTCCGCCACGCGACCGGCGTCTCGATGATCGCGCCCGTCGCCCTTCCGGCCGGCCAGCCGGACGGCCAGGTCGTCATCCGCATCTGCGCGCTGCGCGCTGGTGACACGGTACGTACCGCGGTGCGCTGCTCGGAGAGCGGCTTCGTGGTGGATCACTTCCGGGCGACGTTCCGCTGCCAGCCAGATCGGCATGGCGCGGCGGAGCTGCCGGGCGAACCTGGCGGGATGCCGCTCGACGAGGGCCCGGCCACGCATGTCGGGAGCGCCGGGATCATCGAGGGCACCGAGCTCTACGGGCCGATCTGCTTCCAGACGGGGCGGTTCCGGCGAGTGGCGTTCCTGCCCGAGGTGACGTCGCGAACCTGCCGCGCGCTGGTCCGGGGCGGCGACGACCAGCCATGGTTCGGCATGGCCGCACCCTCGGCGAGCGCGCCGCTTATCCTTGGCAACCCGGGGCTGAACGACGCGACCGTGCATGTGCTGCAGGCATCCGTTCCGCATCGCAGGCTGATCCCGGCCGGATGCGACGCCGTGACCTTCAGCGGCACGGGGACCGACGGGGCGGTGGAAATCCGCGCTGTCGCGATCCCGCTGGCCGGGCGGCAGGGTGCTGGCGCCGGTGCCGCGAGCCTGGATGCGGGAGCCGGGGAGCCGGGTGCCGGGGCAGGAGAGCAGCGGGTCGGGGCAGGAGAGCAGCGAGTCGGGGCAGGGACTGGGGAGCACCACGCCGGGGGCAGCGACCTGACTGCGGCGCCTGCGCTGTCGCGGCCCGTCCCGCGGCCGCGTTCGGCCAGCCAGCCGGATGAACGGGAGCACGCCGTGCCCGCCGAGTACGCGTGGGACGTGCAGGCCGTCGACGGGGCAGGCAACATGCTCGTCAGCTGGCGAGGACTGCGGATGCGGGATGCCGGGGCGCTGCCGCGCAACGCCGCCTGGTCACCGTCCTTGCTTTCTGTCTACCTCGAGCGGTGCGGCGCGGCGCTTGGCCTGCACCAGTCCCTGCGGGTCAGCGTCCAGTGCGGCCTGCCGGAGCCCGCGACGCAGCGGCCCGCGATCGACGGGGCCGCCCGGCAGCAGGCAGCGGCGCCGGGCGAGGAAGGCGGCCGCGGCCCGGCCGGATCGGAGCGCATCAGCTCCCCCGGATCGGAACGCGTCAGTTCCCCCGGCTCAGGGCGAGACAACGCGTCTCACGGATCAGAGCGGCACGGCTCGGCTCCCGGATCAGGCCGGAGCGCGCCGTCTCCCGGCTCACGGCTGGACGGCTCGTCCGCCGGATCGGGTCATGCCAGCGTCGCGCCGGGTAGCGGCTGCCTGGAGGGATTCGAGCTGACCGTAGAAGCTGACAGCTCTGCCGTCTGCAGCTGGCATGCCGCCGATCCGGCGCAGGCTGGCCCGGCCGCCGATCGCCGGCTCGCCGGGCTGCGAGCTGAGCTGGCTCGGAGCTTCGGCGAGCCACCGGCTGTCCAGGACGCGCGGCTGCGGGCCATCGCGGCCTGCCTGCCCGCCGTGCGCCCATCCGCCTCGCAGATCGTCATCGACAGCGTGACAAACGAGGACTGGATGGTGTTGAACGCTGACCGCACCGTGATCGCCTGCACCGTGGCGAGGATCAGCGGCGTGTCATTGCCGATTGCCATCGCGATGGGGACCGGCAGGCCGGGCGGTGCAGGCGGCCGTCCGGCGGTCCGGGAGCGAGCACACGCCGAGTGAGAACGAGAACAGGGGCAACGGCAGCAGCGCGACGGTGAGTGGGCGGCGGAACGAGAGCGCGGCGAAGCCGCGGCAGCCGGATCACGGTTGGCTGCTGTTTCGCTGTGTCACCATGGGAAGGCAGCGGAGTCTCAGCCAGGAGGCGATCGCCCGTGACGACACCAGGCCACCCGCCGGATTCTGTCAGCATCGACCTGTCGCAGACCGACTTCTGGGCCCGGCCACTGAGAGAGCGCCATACGGCGTTCGCGGAGCTGCGCTCGCGCGATCACCCGCCGTTCTTCGCCGAGCCAGAGGCCCCGTTCGCCACCCCGGGCGGCGGCTATTACGCCCTGGTCCGGCACGCTGACGTGGCCGAGGCGAGCCGGAATCCCGAGGTGTTCTGCTCCGGAAAGGGGGCCACGAGCATCCTGGATCTGCCGGCTGAGTTCAACGAGTACTTCGGCTCGATGATCAATATGGACGATCCCCGGCATGCGCGGCTGCGCCGGATCGTGTCCAGGGCCTTCACGCCTAAGATGATCAAGAAGTTCGAGGATGACGTACAGCGAACCGCTGCCGCTATCGTGGACGATCTGCTGGCGGCCGGTCCCGGGGATTTCGTCCAGCAGGTAGCTGCCAGGCTTCCGCTGAAGATCATTTGCGGGATGATGGGCGTCAGCGACGAGCACTACGACATGGTGCTGCGGGATACGAACATCATCCTCTCGGGGGCTGACCCCGAGTTCATCAGCGCCGATATGGACGAAGCCATCATCCAGATCCTCGGCGCCGGGCAGGAACTAGCTGCGCTGGTAACCAACCTGGCCGCCCGGCGCCAGCAGCGCCCGGCCGACGACCTGATCTCGGCCCTGGCGAACGCCAACATCGACGGCGAGCAGCTCACGCCCGCCGAGCTCGCCTCGTTCTTTATCTTGCTCGTGGTCGCCGGCAACGAGACCACCCGGACCGCGATCTCGCATTCGCTGATGCTGCTGACGGATTTCCCCGGCCAGCGCCGCCTGCTGCTCGACGATTTTGAGCAGCGCATCGGCGGAGCGGTCGAGGAGATTGTCCGCTACGTCTCGCCCGTCATCTTCATGCGGCGCACCCTGGCCAGGGACTACACGATGAACGGGCACGCATACCGTGAAGGCGACAAGGCAGTGCTGATGTACTGGTCGGCGAACCGAGACGAGACGGTCTTCCGTAATGCTATTGCTTTCGACATAACCCGCTCCCCCAACCCGCATCTGGGCTTCGGTGCCGCAGGCCCGCATTTCTGCCTCGGAGCGCACCTGGCCCGCAGGGAGATCACCGCGATGCTCCGCGAATTGCTGCGGCGGGTGCCCGACATCAGGGCTGCCGGCGAGCCGGACCGGCTGCTGTCCTCGTTCATCAACGGCATCAAGCATCTGCCCTGTGACTTCGGCTGACCTGCCGCCACGGCAAGGTCACCGGGGGGCCATGGTCCAGTTGCGGGTGGGGTCGGTCACAGGTCACGTCCGCCCATCATCGGCAGATCCGCACCCCAATAATGTAACAACTTGTAGTCGTCATTGTAACAAATTGTAGTCGTCTATATACAGCGTGTTATAACTGGAGTCCCATGCGGCGCCCAGGGCCTGGCTAGCCGGGCCCTGGGAAGGGGGGCGCCGTGTGGCCCGGGAACCGTGAGGTAGCCGGGAAGCGTGAGCTGCGGCGCGAGTGTTCATCGCGGGCACCATGACCCCGCGCAGATCTGTCGGCGCGTCATGGCCGGGCGATGCTGAGGGCTGCGCAAGGGGCCCCGGCGAACGGCCGCGGCTAGCGACCGCGGCGAGCGGAGCGGGGCGGGGCATTCGCCTGGTGAGCGGCGCCACTCGGGGGCGTGGCGCCTCTCACGGGCGACGGCTGGCGGACATGCGAGCGTCCGCCCGGGACGGGGCGGCGCCAGCGTGGTCGCCGCGCCGGTCCGGCTGGCCCAGCTTGCCGGTCCGGCTAGCCCAGCGCGCTGATCTGCCTGGCCAGGCCGAAGTCAGCGGCGGTCAGGCCGCCCGCCGAGTGGGTGGAAAGCGTCAGGGTCACCCGGTTCCACTGGATCAGGATGTCCGGATGATGGTTGGCGTTATCGGCCAGGTAGGCCACGGCCGCAGCGAACAGCATCGCGCCGCGGAAATCGTCGCGCGTGACGGTGCGGGTGATGCTGCCGCCCTCGCGCGCCCAGCCGGGCGTGGCGCTGAGCTGGGCGGTGATCTCGTCCTCGGTGAGAGATTCCATGCATCTCGAATATCATGGCGGCCACCCGGGCTCAGCCACCGGGCGCCCTGACGGCTGGCTTACACCAGATTGCGCGGGCAGCTGGCCCTGTCAGCGGCCAGCCCCTGATCGCCACCCTGGAGAGGTCCATGATCTGAGCGCTGGCGGTAGGCTGGCGCGCGCCGGGCACGCCCTCGCGGACCAGCCGCCCCATCATCGCGAAGGTCGAGCGGCGGCGTTCCCGCCAACATTCGGCCCGCCCTGGAGTGCCGCACATGACCGACCCCGAGTCCGCGCAGCCGAGGCATACTCCGCTGACGGCGGTGCACGAACGGCTCGGCGCGACGCTGACTGACTTCGCGGGCTGGCTGATGCCGCTGCGTTACGGCAGTGAGCTGGCCGAGCACCGCGCCGTGCGTGCGTCCGCCGGGCTATTCGACCTGTCGCACATGGGCGAGATCACGGTGACCGGCCCGGACGCCGCCGGCGCACTGGACTACGCGCTGGTCGGCGATCTCTCCGCGCTCGCCCCAGGACGTGCTCGCTACACCATGATCTGCGCGCCGGACGGCGGGGTGCTCGATGACCTGATTGTCTACCGGTTGTCCGGGACCGAGTTCCTCGTCGTCGCGAATGCCGCCAACACCGCCGTGGTGCACGCGGCACTGCTGGAGCGGGCGGGCGGGCGGGCCGCGCGGGTGGCGGACGAGACGGCGGATTACGCCCTCATCGCCATCCAGGGGCCGCACGCGGCGGGCATCCTCGCCCCGCTCACGAGCGCCGGGCTGGACGGCGTCAGGTACTACGCGGGGCAGCCGGCCGAGGTTGCGGGCCGAGCGGTGCTGCTGGCCAGGACCGGGTACACCGGGGAGGACGGATTCGAGCTCTTCGCGAGGCCTGACGAAGCCGAGCGCCTGTGGGCGGCACTGACCGAGGCAGGATCCGGCGCCGGCCTGGTTCCGGCTGGCCTCGCCGCCCGCGATACGCTCCGGCTCGAGGCCGGCATGCCGCTCTACGGCAACGAGCTCGGCCCGGACGTGACCCCCTTCGACGCGGGGCTTGGGCGGGTGGTGAAGTTCGGCAAGCCAGGTGACTTTGTCGGCCGCAGCGCACTAGCCGAGCGGGCGCGCGCCGCGCCGCGCCGCGCGCTCGCCGGACTGGCCGGCCAGTCGCGGCGGGTGCCCAGGCACGGGCATCAGGTGCTCTGGGACGGGCGCGCCTGCGGAACCGTCACCAGCGGCGCCCCGTCACCGACGCTCGGCGTGCCGATCGCGATGGCGTACATCGACCCGGAGGTAGCGCGGGAGGCGGACGGAGGGGACGGGCAGGGCCGGCTCGCCGTGGACGTCAGGGGCAGCGCCGAGCCCGCCATCCTGGTACCGCTCCCGTTCTACCGCCGCCCAGCCTGACCCGCCCGCCTGGCCCGCCGAACCCGCAGATAAGAGGCAAGCATGACCGTTCCACCAGGACTGAGCTACACCGCCGAGCACGAGTGGGTGGCCCTCGATGGCGCCACGGCCACTGTCGGCATCACTGATCACGCGCAGCGCGCGCTCGGGGATGTCGTCTACGTGTCCATGCCCGCGGCTGGCACCACGGTGACGGCCGGCGAGCCTTGCGGCGAGGTTGAGTCCACCAAGTCGGTCAGCGACATCTACTCGCCGGTCGACGGCGAGGTGACCGAGATCAACGCGGAGATCGACGATGACCCGGGGCTGGTCAACGCCGACCCCTACGGGGCAGGCTGGCTGTTCAGGGTCAGGCTGGCCGATGGTGCTGACCAGCTGCCGCCAGGCATGCTCACCCCCGCCGAGTACGCGGAGCTGACGAAAGACACCGAGTGACGATCCCAGATCCGGCCAGCGACCTGCGGCGCTACAACGCCGCGACCGCCCATCTCGAGCCGCCTTTCGCCGCAGTCGACCTGGCGGCGATGCGGGCCAACGCCGCGTCGATGGCCCGGCGAGCCGCCGGAAAGCCGATCAGGGTGGCCAGCAAGTCCGTGCGGTGCCGCGACATCATCAGCCGGGTCCTGGCGATGGACGGCTTCCGCGGGGTCATGGCCTATACGCTGCCCGAGGCGCTCTGGCTCGCCGGGTCGGCTCTCAGCGACGACATCCTGGTCGCCTACCCGACCGCGGATCGCGGCGCGCTCGCGCGCCTGGCGGGCGATCCCGCGGCGGCGGCGGCCATCACGGTGATGGTCGACTGCCCCGAGCATCTCGACATGATCGAGAAGGCCATCGCGGGCACCGCCGATCCCGCCCCGGTCCGGGTCTGCATCGACATCGACACCTCCTATATCGCCGCTCGCGGCCGGCTGCGGGCCGGCGCGCGGCGGTCGCCGGTCCGCAGGCCGGCCGACGCCGCCGCGCTGGCCGCCGATGTCGCCGGCCGGGCCGGGCTCCGGCTGACCGGCCTGATGGCGTACGAGGGGCAGATTGCCGGCGTCGGGGACAGCCCCGCCGGACGGCCGCTTTACGGGCTGGCCATCCGGTACATGCAGCGCAGGTCCGGTGCCGAGCTGGCCATCAGGCGCGCCGCCATCGTCGCGGCGGTCCGCGCGGTGACACCGCTGGAGTTCGTCAACGGCGGCGGCACCGGGTCGATCGAGAAAACGACGAGCGAGGCGGCAGTCACCGAGATCGGCGCCGGGTCGGGGCTCTACCAGCCCGGCCTGTTCGACAGCTACCGCGGCTTCAGCGGCCGGCCGGCCGCGTTCTTCGCGCTGCCCGTGGTTCGCAGGCCGGGACCGGGGGTGGTCACCGCGCTCGGCGGCGGCTACCTCGCGTCCGGCGCCGGTGACGCCGCCCGGCTGCCGAGGCCGTTCCTGCCAGCGGGACTGCGGCTGGACAGGGACGAGGGAGCGGGCGAGGTGCAGACCCCGCTGCTGGGCCGGGCCGCCGACGGGCTCAGGATCGGCGACCGGGCCTGGCTCCGGCACGCCAAGGCCGGCGAACTGTGCGAGCGGTTCGCGGTGCTGCACCTGATCGAGGGCGACGCGGTCGTCGCGACCGTGCCTACCTACCGGGGTGAGGGACAGACGTTCCTCTGACCGCCTGACGGTCACGCCGCCGGCTGCCCGCGGCCCGGTGAGCCTGGGCTACTTGCGCCGGAAGAAGACGCGGTAGACGGTCAGGCTGACCAGCGCAAGCCCGGCCGCGGCGGCCGCCAGCCGAACCTCGGGGCGGGCTGCCTGCTCTTGCACCCGGGCCCGGAGCCGCGCCGCGTTTTTCGCCGGGCTGACCCGGTCCGCGAGGGCGTCGATGGCGGCGGCCAGGCTCTCGCGAGTGCGGTCGATCTCGGCCACGAGAGCGTCAGGATCGTTGCCCCGTGCCACCGCGCCGCGCACCGCGACGGAACCCCGCGCCGTCACAGCGCTGCCTCGATCAGCCATCGCCCGCATCCCTTCTGCGCCGCGGCTCTCTCGGCGCCACAGCGTTCTGCTCAGTGTCCCAGGTCGCCAGTGTCCCAGTCGCCGCCGGAGATCCGCTGCCGGGCTCGCCGTGCGCCGCACTGGCCACGATGGCCGCAGTGGCCACGATGTCAGATCAGCGCTGGGCCGCGACGGTCTTCGCCGCATCCAGCCCGGCCCGGATAGGATCCCGGCGTGGCGGTTGAGGCGATCATCTTCGACTGGGGCGGGACGCTGACGCCCTGGCACGACGTCGATCACGAGGCGCTCTGGCAGGAGGTCTGCGCACCCCACTTCCCGGCCATGCGGGCGACCGAGACCGCCGCGGCCATCCTCGAGGCCGAGCAGCAGATGTGGCTATCATCCGACCGCGAGCACCGGAGCTCGACGATCGCCCGGGTCTTCGAGGCAGCCGGCGTCACGCCGACGGACGAGATGCTGGCGAGTTACAGCCGCGCGTGGGAGCCGCACACTTTCACCGATCCCGAGGCGAGCGAAGTGCTCGGCCGCCTTCGCGAGCGCGGAATCAGGATCGGCGTCCTGTCGAACACGATGTGGCCGCGAGACTGGCACGAGGAAGTGTTCCGCCGCGACGGGATACTCGGCCTGATCGACGGCGCCGTCTACAGCAGCGAGATCGAGTGGGCGAAGCCGCATCCGGAGGCGTTCCGGGCGGCGATGCGCGCCATCGGCGTCAGTGACCCGGCCACATGCGTCTTCGTCGGCGACCGGCCCTATGACGATGTCCATGGCGCGAAGAGCGTCGGCATGCGGGCGATCCTGATTCCGCACAGCAGCGTCCCGGCCTACGACGGCGCGAAGCCCGACGCCGTCATCCAGCGGCTGTCCGAGCTCCCGTCCGTGATCGAGAACTGGTAGCCAGATTCCGGCGGTGAGGTGGCCGCGTGGGCCGCCGCCCTCGAACTACCAGCCGCGCCGCAGCCGTCTACGCCTTCGGGGTGACCGACGCCTCCTCGGAGGCGGCGCTTGTCCCGACGGCGTTGACGGCCTTCACAGTGAAGTAGTACTTCGTGCCGTTCTTCAGCTTGGTGACCGGGTAGGTCCTCGTCGCCGCCGACAGTGGCTTGGCGTTGACCGGGGTGGCTGACTCGTGGCCCGGCGAGGTTCCCTGGTAGACGTTGTAGCCGGTGATGGCGCTGCCGCTGTCGTTGAACGCCGGCGCCGTCCAGGTCAGGGCCGCCGAGGCGTTGCCGGCGGTCGCCTTCAGCGACGCCGGCGCCGACGGGACGGTCGCCGGGGTGGCGGAGGCTTCGGCAGAGGCGGCGCCGACGGCGACGGCGTTGGCCGCCCGGACGGTGAAGTAGTACTTCGTGCCGTCGGTCAGCCCGGTGACGGTGT